>OFMM01000048.1_pt1 | contig 99226 bp, 115 predicted proteins | sample 1541811 | NCBI WGS metagenome assembly OFMM01 (sample SAMN04209246, study PRJEB22552) | human gut metagenome | biome: gut; material: feces | host: Homo sapiens | place: USA: Oklahoma
TCTATATGGACACCTACAAGCCCGCTTATGCAATCAAGCTCTCTGCCAAAAACTTCGGCTTTGAGGACAACAAAAAAATCGTTCCTCTATATGCTGCATTTTGCATTTGAGAACAATAAAGTGGCAAGTTGTGAAACTTTCACAACTGCCTACTTTCAATAGCAGTTCGCAAATCAGCGAAAGGAAGCCACTCCCCTACCGTTTTACCACATATACCCGCAATGGTTGCACTTGAAACTCTTGCCTATCTTGCCTGATGCCAGCCCCAAGAAGGACACGGATATCGCCCGGTCAAGCGCGTCTATCTTCTTCAAGTCGGTGCTGCCGCAGGTGGGACAGCGGGGAGCGTTAGCGGCACGTTCGGCGTTGTCTTTTTTCATCATGGCCACTTGAGCTCTCCATTCTTTTGCGGCTATTGAAGTGCGTCTTTTTTCTTCTGCTACTCGGTCTTGATAGGCTCCCGGGCTGAAATCGGCACTGTCTTTTACGAGTTTCTGGAATATATCTTCTGCAATAGGCTTAACTTCCCATGGATACTTTCCCTTCATTTCTTTGAGTGGATGGTCTGAGTCTTTTAACTCATGGTTGCAGAATGGACATACAGTTTTTTGTATGCTCCCCATCGACGTAACCACATACTGGGCAATACATAATGTATTTTTTGTTAAACATGCTTCCGCCTCCTTTGGGAGATTATACCACAAATTAACAGTATATGGAATGGTTGCCTCATTCCATATTGGATGATAGCTGCTGCTAAAACCGGTATTCTTCTGAATGGAACTGAAGGTGTTATACGTACTTGGTATAGCAAACAGGACATAAAAGATCTTACCAAGTATAACCAATTACTGGGGCAGGTTGAATCGGGTGTTCAAAATGCAGACAAACAGCTTAAACTGCTTAAAGACTCTATGTCCAATACTGCCAAGGCCGCTGTGGAAGCCGCCAACGGCGGTGTCGTCGCTCTCGACAAACTTAACAAGGGGTTCAACTGGGCGGCGCTGGGCGCAAAAGCTCTGAATATCGCCTTAAACTTCGGTATTGCTGCTCTCTTGTCCCTTGCCGTAAGTGCTATAAGCGACCTTATACACCGTGTAGAACGGGCACATCAGGCTACGGCGGCATACAAAAATCAGTTGTGAAAGTTTCACAACTGAAGATTGGCGAGCAAATCAGCTATAAGTTTTGCCAAGTGGGACATTGTCACAGTTGCCACTTTTTCACAATCGTTTTACAAATATATTCAAAATCAAGCTGGACAATGTCCAACTTGATGCTTTTATAGCAGCCATATCAAAAGAAGTTGTGACATTGTCACAACTTTTCCGGCAATTCAATATCCAAACCTGAAAGAATCCCTTGCGCCGCAGGACATCAGGTAGCGGCGGATCTCCTTCACGGCGGCCTTGTGATGAACGAACGGCGTGCCGTCAAGCCCGGTAAGCTTGCTTGAAATAGGCACGAACATAATGCTGATGGGCGTTACGCGGTTTGTTCCGGCAATGCAGTTTACGTCACTCTCGTGCTCCACGCAGTAGACCACCATGTCCATCTGCTCATGGAAGGTTGAGATGTGCAGTGCGGTAACGCCGTTTTTGCCGCGGTAATGCATAAACTCGCGAATGGCTGCCGTGACCGCTTGGTTGCCGCATTGACGCTGTTCAAGCTGCTGAAGCTTGCGCAGGCTTTCGAACATGCTGCGGTTGTGGTCAAGCTGCAGGTCTATCTTGGCCTTTGTGATGTATATGCGGTAATCATCATAGCCGCTCGTGATTGCCGCAACCAGCATTTCGTTTGCATTGCTGTATTGGCCTATGGAAACGGCGTACTCAGCGGAGGCGATTATGTTCTCTATTTCCGTTTTTGCCGTTATCTGAATGCCATCGATGTTAATGTTGGTCTTCATCTACTCGGACGCAATTACGTTTTTTGCGCCGCAGTACTGGCAAAAAATGTAGGCACGGTTGGCCTCAACGTTCAGCATCGCTCCGCAGCTTTGACAATATAGAACTCTCGCTTTGCTCATACTTGCCCCTTCAACTACTGTTTTTATTACCGGAATTTTAGCACAAAAGGCCTTTATTCGCAACCGTGCTGCATAGAGTATAAGCAGATCAGTTGGGACAAAGTCCCAACTGATTTTATATTTACTCAGTATGTTTACGAAAGTTGGGACTTTGTCCCAACTTTTAATGAACGACGGCGGATCAAGTGGGACAAAGTCCCACTTGATTTTGTATTTACCCAGTATACCTACCTTTTGCCTGCTGCATTTCAACTCGGTTATATCATAACTTTACCGTTATCTTAGCGCCCTTTACCATTGGCCACCCGATCATCAGTACCAGACTGGACAGGAGTATTCCAAACACCAGACAACGCACTCCAGCATTGTAATCGCTGTCCATATGAGCACACTCATTGATAGCCTTTGTAATATCGGGATGCGGATAGAAGGACAACTGGCTGAACTGCGCTACCAACTCGTTCTTAACTATTGCCATTTTGACTATGCCCACGACTATCAGGCTCAGGCAGAGCGTCAAGACAATAGCGAATATTATTTTGTTCTTATCCGCCGCCTTCTTCGAGGCCACCTGCGCTTCATGGATTATCTTCTTAGTTCTCTCAATCCGCGCCAAAATGATTTCCGGTTTGTGTATACGCAACCACTCGTTTGCATCCGCACCATACGATCTGTTGTACTGCAAAAAGCAATTATAAGTGTGCCGATTGAACGAGCCCCATGCCTCCATTGGCTTGCATCCGTTTTCCAGCATACATTGCGCGGCCAAGGCATTGAAGTAAGCTCCCCTCGCGCTGTTGTTTTCCTCGAAGAATCCTTCCAGCCCTTCCGGTATGAAATCGCGCTTGCCGGTTTCCCACAGGCTGCGAATGTCGTGCTGCAACATGCGCTCCACTTCCGGATTGGTGGGCCAGAATACGCCCTCGTCATCCATGCGGTTGGCGTTGCGGTATATGTTGGCGTTCGTCTTAATGCTATCCGCCGCAAAGTACGCGCCGCTTGCCAATAAAGTTGCTAATGCTCCTGCTATCATAATGCCTCCTCCTAACTCAGCCAGATTTCGCGCTTGACCGCATTCTGAACAGCTTCTTGTTGCTCTGTTCTGGGTGTAAATTCGCTGGTTGTCGGGCGAAAAGTCTCCACGTCAAACAGAACACAGTCCCATGTTTCCACTTGATATTTCACCTTCGGCGGACGCACCAGCACATAGTACGGTTTGAACGGGCCATTGCCGAACATATCCGTGGCCAGCATCATCGCCCTGTTTATTACCCGCATGAGCGCCTTGTCCTCCCCAAAATACTTCAGCATCTCCGGGTCGAAGTAGTGCCCATCAGGGTTGCGGCGGTAGTATTCCTGTATGAACGTTTCGACCGAGTTGAACGGCGGCTGTTCTGTCATATGGTTTCCTCCAATAAGCTTACAGCATTGTTCAGCGAGTCCACACCATCCTCAATGGCGGATGTAACTTCCTCCATAGTGTCTACGGCCACCTCCATATTCTCGTATGTTTCCGTGCTCTGCAAGTTCTCGGGATAGTTGCACATAGCATCTTCTTCCTCGTCCTTGACGCTGTTAACTATATCCAGCGCTGTCTCTATCATGTCGATAGCCCTGTGCAATTCTTTTCTGCGTTTGTTATTCATATTAAAACCACCTTTCCCACTCTCTTCTGCGTTCCTTCCTGCGCCATATAACGCGCTTGCTGCCCTTCACGGGGTCGAAGCCGACTATGCACAGCCGCAACTGTTTGCTTATTGATACCGTGCCGCGCACTCCGTCCCACTGCACGATTATCTCTCCGGTGTTTCGCACATGACCCACAATCGTGCCGGTGCGTGTGCTGTCGTCTGCCAATGCAATTCGTGTGCCTTGATACATAATTCGCTCCTCCCTGTAACATATAAAAAGAACCGCTATCTGCGGTTCCTAATCCTCCCCTAATTCATCTCGTAATGCCTGCATAACTGCCCAATCATAATCCTTTGCCGACAGGTTACATATCTCTTTGATTTCCTCTGCCTCGATACCTATGTAGCAAAGCGTTATGGCCTCGTTGCTATGCCCCAATTCCTTACAGAGCATCGACAGCGCCCTATACCCACGTTCCTGACTTAGATGCTGTGCCTGCGTGTAGAAGCGATAAGCGTATGTCTTGCGCTTGGTGTGGCTGCCGTACAGCAGCGGATTCCACCCCAGCCGCACCGCTGCCGGAACGATTATGTCGTCGTTGAGCGTTTTGCGGGTCAGGCATCCGCCCTTCTGCGAACCAAACAGGAAATCCTCGCTTGCCAGATGCATATCATCCGTGTACTGGGCGACCATCGCCGCCACCTCGTCGCTTATCTTCAGTTCCCTGCCCTTGCCTGTTTTCTGCTCGATGACGTACACCGTATCCTTGGGGCTGCTGTCCTTGCCAATGAACTGCCCGGCCTTGAGCTGCACCAAATCCCCGCCGCGCAAGCCAACGTTACACCCAAGCCGGAACAGAACCAGATTCCTGTACGCAAGACGCCTTCGCTTGGAGTCCTGCAAAGAGTGTTCCATGGCGGTTATCTCGGCCATTGTTTTGAGCGGAACCTTTGTGTGCTTAGTCAGCGGCGCGTACTGTTGCTTGGTGCTGCGCAACTGCGGCCTTAACGCTTTGCCGCAATGTGAGCAGAAATTCGCCGTGCCTTCGTTTTCCTCCCCGCACTTGGTGCAGATGAGTATGTACGGCGTTTCCACCACTCGCGGCTTGAATTGTAGTAAGTTACTTGGCATTCTTTAACACCCCTTGCCGTTTCAATGAGTGGTCTACCTCAGTCCAAAAGTCGAATCCCGAATCCAAAGTAGATTCACATGCTTTATTGACATCCTCGTCTATTTGCTCCATTATGCCGTACAGTTGATCTTCCTCGTCTATCTCTATGCGGCCAGTACCTTCAAGGAAACCAAGATAATTTGCCACGCTTATGAGCGAGTGAGTATCCATATGGTATTTCATGGTCGCATTATCTCCTCAATAAACGCCATCTTTTGAGCAAATGTTGCAACGGCCTGAGTGATTTGCTGCGACATCACATCGAATGCTTTTACGGCGTACTTTAAGTTTTCTGGTGTGTATGGTATTGCCAAACACCCTAATCCGTGTTCCAGATACAGCTTGTTCGTCATATTATTAAGATACAATGTCATTCCGCTTATGGGTTCTCTCTTAATTTCCATTGCCTATGCCCTCCATGCTACCGCTAATTCTCTTGCTTGCTCTCGCTTGTTTGCCGCCAGCAACGACACCATTATGCTCATCATCTGCTCAGGCGTTAGTTCGTATAGTTCCTGCTTGTCCTCTACCCTCCTGCGGATATACTCATCGGAACTGTAATCATATTCCCGTGGCGCGGCATTACGCATCATAAAGAAACTTTCGCGCAGGGTGTTTTCATCATATATGCTGCCTGTGGCAGAGCTGACGTACAGTTTCATCTTGCCCTCCTTAATCGCCTATGGCATAAAATCCATCAATGTGCTTCCTACCATCCCATACACCATCTATTTCCCGAACAGCTTCATCCAAGTACCTGTCGATAAGCGTGTCTACATCATATATGTCATGAGAATCATCCTCATTTTGAATCCATGCTTCGTATTCTTCCTGAACCCTACGCATGGCCGTTCTGAATGCCTCAACGGTCTTATCTTCGCTAACGCTATCTGGTGTTGCTATCCGGATAATATCGTCTTTCTTTATACTACAGTTACAGTAGTGTATCTCAAATATATATTCCTTCATATCTCCTCCAATGTGCCATTCTTACTTGTGCAGTTCTGGACGTATTGCTCAAACGTGTACGCATATTCTTCCGGTTGTTCCCGCTTGAGCTGTTCAAACTCCTGCCGCAGTTCCTTTTCGGTCACAAACCGCATTGCCTCTGTATCAATAAAAATATTCATCTGCCATCTCCTTAAACCCCGCCATAACAAAATCGTCATATGTCAGCCCGAATCCCTTTTCGTCCGTCAGTGTGTCCATAATGTCACTGTCATTCCAGAGCCATGCCCTGCCGACGCTTATAGCTGAATCTATGAGCAGTTTTAAGGCGGATATGTATTCGTTGTCGGTCATTTAGTTGCCCTCCGCTATTTCATCTATGTCCAACAACTCACCCGGCTCTATATTGAAGCACCGCTCTATCTCGGCTTTGTAAACTATGTTATCATCATCGCCGTTCCATTCTTCCTCGATGTCGCTGTTGTCCTCGCCTATCCGTTTGAAGCTATACTCATCCAGATTGCGATAAAAGGCGGTAATGAACTGTATCTCTTCGTAATCGTCGTACCACTTAACCCATTCCCAGTGGAGGGTAACGTATTCGTTTTGGTTTATCATGTGCGCCGTGCACATAAATGGCCACACCGTCTTATCTTCTTTTGCCTGCTTTATCAGTTCCAAAGCATCTTCCTTGCGCAATGTCAGCGCCACATCACTACGATAACCCATTATTCTTCCTCCTCCGCGAAGTATTCTTCAATCAGATAACCATAGCCAGCCTTTTCGATATCCTTGGGATCAAATTCCAGCACACCAATCAATGTCTCTGTTATGCGCCAGTCAGGCCACTCATAGCTTTGGCACCATTTAACAATATCCTTAATAAGTCGTACACGGTTCATTATTCTTCCTCCGTTCTGTTTAGATTTGGCCCGATTGCGGACATCAATTATTTCGATATTTTCAATAACTCTATACCACTGTAACATTGACAATGGTACGCGGTCACGGGATGTGATCGCCATCTCAAATCCTGAAAAATTAGGGGGAAGCGCTATAGCCGATATAGTAGCGCCATCACCGGCATAAAGTTCTTTCTTCTTTGCCATTATTCATCTTCCTCCTGCAATAACCTGTCAAGATTCTCAATCGGTATCTGCTCTGTTACTTCGTCCTGCAAAGCATCGCTGTACACATCCAGTATCACCCGACCGCTGTCCTCGCACACTTCAAGCTTTGCCACCACTATAGTGTCACCGAACTCCGGTCTGTCAATCTCCAGATAAATACCGGGATAGTCTGGGTCGTCACAAAGCCTCGCAATTAGTGTACCTTGACTCGTTCTTATTTTGATTGTCATATCATCGATAGCAGCCTTTGCCATTGCTTATTCCTCCTCTATAACAATTTTAACGAAGTATTCATCTGTTATCTTAAACCCGTTATGCACTCTTATAGTAATGTCGTTTAACTGATATTCACAATCGGGCATGACACTGCGAGTCCCATCGGCGTTCTGCCATACAGCGTTGTCATAATAATTGCTGTTGCCAGATGCTAAATCCCATGTGATTCTGCTGTTGTCATCAAATACAGCCTCATATATACCTTCGTAGTAATCCTTAACGAACCCAGCCTGACTTCTTCCCTCATCGTCCATACTGATAAACTCTGTGCGAAGAAGCCGGTTTATTCACTCAAAATCACGCCTTGTGATAGATACCGTGGCATAGTGTTTTATGGACATCTCTTCCTCCTCTATTTCTTCAAACATGTCGTATATATATGCTCTGTGGTTATGATATCTCTCGTGCCATTATCATCCCATATTTCCATCCAATCATATGGTTCACCACTGGCATCTCTCAAGTCATCGCTTCGCAGTAAGTCCCGACAAAACAATGCCTCTGCCTGTATATCCTGAAGCGTACCGGATTGCCATTCATCATATCTGTCTTGATCTTTGTTGTATGCCATTAAGTGAAACATCGCTTCTTCCTCCTCAGTTCGATAACAGCGTAAGTATTACGATAACGATAATCCATGCAATCAGCCGTTTGGGATAAAATTCAAAATACATAGTTATACCTCCTCAGATGCCACCAGAGCTCCAAATAGCCTCTCTGCGGCGTTTTTATTATTTTGTAGATAGATTTGGTTGTGTAAGATACAGAATTGTTCATAATGTGTATTTGGAGTCGATATAAGAGCTGCTTATTTCTGCAACTCCCACACACGCAGCTCTTGCCATGTCATCACCAGCCAGCCGCCGCAAACCCTGACGATGGTTTCATCGCCGCGACAGGCTTCTTCCGCTTCCTTGCGGGTATCGTAGTGTGTCATTCTGTTTCCTCCTTTAACCACAGTTCCTCTGCTCAGTACCGTCCGGCATAATTATCGTGCGGCGCGTTGTGAAAAGCGATTTGCGTGCTTCGCGTAGAGTCTTATACAGTTGCGCTCTGTCCGTGTAATACTGGCCGTAAGTGTATGCCCATGAATCGATACATTGGATGTGAAATTTGCCATCGGCCAATAGGCTGATTTTGTAGTGGTATCCGTTTTCCGTGGCATGATTGCGTATCATTTGTCCTCCTCATCGAGGCTGATAGTTGCCACAGGGAACACATCCCAGTTCATATAGGCGGGGTCCGGTATGCCGGCGTGTATCAGCAGCGACCGTTGCGCCTTTTCCGTCAGGTCTTCAAAGTAGATTGCAAATTCGTGAGTGTTAGTCATTTGTTTCCTTCCTTGTCTATCGCATCGAGAAGGCTCAGTATTCTATTTACATACGCTCGACTCTCAGAAAGTGCATACCAGTAACACCCATGCTCATCTGGGTTATATCCGACACAATGCCATTCACCAATATCACAGTTGCTTAGGTCATTGGTTTCCCATTCCGCAGGAAAAGCCTTATTCAAAAGTTCAATACCATTCTCGTTTAATGGCTTAAACCATCTATAAGTGCTCTCTGGAGAATACTCTTCGCCATCGAACGGAGGGCAGTCGAGAAGCTCCTTGCACTCAATGACATCATTGCTCTGCTCAATCCATTTACGGTATGCATCCAGTTCATGGTTCACACACTCAATGTAACGACTGAACTCTGTGCCATCATTAGCAATATAGACTCTCTTAGAGTTAGGAACCATAATGGTTCTTGTTTCAGTTCTCATCGTTTTCCTCCTCTATCGCATCAAATCCTACAGACGTCAGTTCATCGAAAGACATCATGCGGAGGTCTTGTATCATTGCTCTCAGGTTTCCGCATTTGTGCTCATCAACAACCCTGCCGTCAACCAATGTCGTAAACGTCATCGTTTTCAGATTCACATTAACCTGAATCTGTTCGTTGTTGTCGCCCGTTGTATATGCCAACGGAATAGAAATGTAGTTCTCAAACACGCTTTCGTCTGTAGCGCCAAATTCGCGCTGCTGGTAATCGAGAATAGCGTCTTTAGCGGCTATCATAATTCCCGAATAGAAGAGCTTCTTTTCTTTCTCATCCGTCTCGTTGAATGTCATAACCAATTCGTCTCCCCAGACATATGCCTGCGCTACACATCGGCCTGTGAAATCCCCGATAGCCTGACGAATGCTCTTAAACCAACGAATGTTAAATGGTCTTGTCGGATGGCCCTTATGATATTCAAAGGTCACTTAATCGCCCGCTTTCTTATCAGTCCCCATCATGACACCATGATTTCCTATATCGTGTCGCAGCATCACATTGTACCTATCATTGTTGTTAATCATTTGCTGTTTCCTCCTCTATTGTTATTTTGAATTGTTTATCAACGTCTTCACCCAAACTTAGATGTAACACGCCGTCTTTTATATCGGGCCAAGCGCTCATGCCCTCGCAATTAAGTTGACCCCCATAGCAATCATGAACGCCATCTACCAAGAGACTATCTTCTCGCCAAAAGTCATCCTCAAGTCCAAACAGAATAGTTTCGCGTATATAGTTAATCACTTGTCTTCCTTCCTCAAATAAATCCTTGTAAACATGCCTACATGTTCTTTGGAATCCCACGTCAGTCTCCAATACTGAATTCCTTCGGGTTTACGGTCTACGGTATTATTTTCTATTTTGCGTTCAATTACACCGTTCTCTTGAAACACTATTAGCTTGTCATACTCATCGTTCTCACGCACAGCATTATCATAGTGACACAATGCATAGTAAATATCGTTTGCATAGTTCTCGCATAATCGCCCTGCAATCTGCACCATCCGTGACATTATGCTTGATATATTGTCGTTTACGCTTTTAGTTGTGTACCTATTGTTCATACCGTAGGGGTATATTGTATATGCCATTTATTGCTCCTCCTTAACTAATTCTGTGCGCCACGCCGATGCACACATCGCGTATACATTGCTGATATTCCATCTGGATACAGCTTCGTCTGGTATTGCTGCGTCTATGAATTTCAGCGGAATCCGCAAATCCTTCTCTAACTCAATTTCCAACACGCTGCCAGCGCCGCTCCACTTGTCAAACAACCCGCACATGACGGTGCGCGGCACGGTAATGTAATCCTCGCTGGTGTTTTTCCAAGGCTCATAACGGAACTCAGGACGCTGGCTTGCAGCTATACGTCGATTCAACTGCAAACATTCGCCCAATGTCATTGACACCAGAAATACTAACTGTTGCATATGGCTGGCGCAATTCGCAAGCTCCTGCTCAACCGATTCCAGATAGGCACTGCCGCCAAAATCCGAATCCTTACGCGCCTTATCGAGCTGCTCCTTGGTATACCCCATCTGTTCGGTTAGCCACATTAAGGCCGCTTTATCGTCAATTTCATCATCCCCACGGCCGTTATAGTGCGGGTAAACACAATTCAGAACATAATCGTAATTGCCATCACCCGTATCTATGAGAATGTCAACATTCACTGTCTGGTCGAGATAGTGATGATAGTCTGGCTGCCAGATTACATGGTCGCGGATATAGGTATCAATTTCTTCTTCAACTTCATCCCACTCGGCAACGTCCTCATCCCATGCCAATTCCACATTAGACATAGTATCGGCTTTCATGTATTCTATGTTCCAGAACCACCCATCATCAATAGTCTCATAAAACGCGGTGTCCGGGTCATCGCTTTGAAAGATTTCCTTTATGTCCGACGATGATATTTCGTCACGATAGTCGGCAGGATAAGTGCAATAATAGTCATCACCTTCCTTACTGTCCAGAACCCACCGCAATTCATCATCTAAAACGCGCTGTAACTCAGCTTGCACCCTTGCATCCATTTTCCACCCCTCCTTACTTCACAACATGTTCCAGTGTTTCCACATCGAAATGATGGTACGCACGGCGCGGCCCCATTGGGTGTTTCTTTTGCAAGCTGCTGAGCACATAGCAGTTGTGCTCCTCACCCATACTATCCGTTACTTTCACAGTTCCCTTCAACAGCCGCATGGAGCTTACCGTTTCCCCAAAGAATTTGAGTGTATCTCTGTCAAAAAAGTGCCCGTTAGGATGCATACGCTGATACTCGCTAATAAGACCGTATACACTATATACCTTCACTGCCATTTATTATTCCTCCTTGCTTTTCTATATCTACACCAATGAATTCGCCCAACGCCTTTGCCGCTCTCTCAAAAGAGTCATATACATCGTTAGTGTCATATTCAGGCGCAGACATTTCAAAGAATGCCTCTGCCAGCAAGCCTGAAAATTCATCACTATGAATATCATCTTCACTCCATCCATAAAAGGAGATTAACATTTCGCGTTTACATTCATTTACATCCATATCAAGATAAACAAACCCATGAGCGACACAATATGTGTCGCCATAAGCATTTACCTGCGCCAACTCAAAGACATTACTGCCCTTTTCGGGGGCTTCCCTGCGGAATTGAGCGCAGTCTATGTCTGTACAAATCCAATTACTCTTTTGCATAATCACACTTCTCCTTCCCTCAATATACAAAGTCCGTCTCGACATAATCCCAACCGGTGCCCCAGTGCGTCACACCCAGCACGCACAGGTCAAGCATCTCACTGTAGAAGATGATTTCGTCCGTGTGTTCTTTCAGCCGCTCTGCCGTGGTACGGTCAATCAGATAATACTGGTAGATTTCTATGGGCTCGTCTCGCTCCCAATCGTCATCCGCGTCTACCTCATTGCCATCGGCATCGTAGTAGCGGCACAGCTCACCGCTCTCAATGTTGTCATACAGGTTCCCATCCACACTCGCAATCTCGTTGCAGAGCAGCATATTACTGTCCGGATAGAATATCTGACTGTACTCGCAGCGCACAGTCTTGCCCCTACAAGTCGTGTACGGGTCTGCCACCTTTTCAAATTTGTACTTGTCTTTGAGCCACTCGTTGTGTTCCAGTGCCAAGCCGGTATAGAAATCGCCGTTTTCATTGCGGTATATCTCATCCGCATAGAATTGTTTGTTAGCCATATTATATCACCTTTCCAGCTCTGCCATGCAATCCTCGCACAGCATACCTATTTCTGTGTGTTCCAACTTATCCTTGCGCTTTATCTCGCCACACCAATAGCAGCGATCGTATTCATCTTCGTAGTCCAGCAGTTCTTCAAAGCTGATATCCATGCAATACGGCATCAGCTCGGCCAGCTTTGAATCGTACTTGATTCCATTCTCCAGCGTTGCCCTCTCGCTGGGATAAAGCATGTCATCCTCCCAGTTGTAGCCATATACGATCCCCCTTTTATCCACGTAGAACTCGCCGTAGTCGCTGTATTCGTTGCCGTCAAGGGTTACTGTGCCGCCAAGATCAAAAATGTCGCACATGCTCTTGGTCGGAGTCCAGTATTTCGATATCTTGTAGGACGTATTGCTGAACATCAATCCTGTTTGCTCGTCCGTCACAAAGTCCCCCACGGTGCTGATGTTACCTTCCATGTCGAGGAATGCAAGCCGTGAGCCGCCTATTTCGTTTTCTATCAGCTTGCGGAAATACTTGTCCCGCGGGAAGTGCTTGTTGATGCATTTCATGGTGCTGAGCTGGGTCAGTATGTATTCCATAGTGTCGCTTATGCCGCTCCTCGGCTGCACGCTCAGTATGCCGTTATGCGCTACGCCCAGACTGGTTTTGCACATGAGTTTCCGCAGCATACTCAGATTGTCCGTCACAGGGAACGGATGTGTGTTCTCAGGCGATGTGCCGCCGTGTGTGGTTATGCGGAAGTGGAATATCATAGGCGTCTGCACAGTGTCTATTTTGCCCTCTACGCGCTTATATGCCTGATAGAAGTCTTTATATTCCATGAATCCTTTCTCGATGCACACGCCGCCGTTGGCCGTGTACATGAAGCCTGCGCCGTCCGGATTATGGTTCCACATATTCTCGAACATTTCATCACTGGGTGTTGCTATGCCGGCCTTCTTTACTACTATGATGCACATGATTATGCTGCCTCCTGTTGTCTATGGAATGTTGTTCTCTTGGTCAAATAGTCAATAAGGTCTGGGTAATCCACGTCGCGGAATATATCTTCCCATGTGGTTTTATTTATATCGTTGATGTTTAGTTTCTTAGCGAATCGACAAAGGGTATCTACGAATTGAAGTGTTGCGTTGAATGTGCTGGCTTTTAGCGTTCCTCGGAACAGTCTGAACTCTATCGTATTCGCGTTTCTTAGGTTGACGGCGTAATATCGGCCTTTGTTGCGTAGATCACGCGCTTTGTTGGCAAGTGTGGCATCGTCATCATCCTCCAGCGCGATTTCGTTCTTGCTTGCCCAATGGTTTAGCTGTTCTTCCGTGCGGCGGCTGAACGGTATTATGTGTGATTCCCAGAACCGATTGACCAGCAGTACAGCCTTGGCGACATTCAAGTCGATTTCAGTTTGGGTATTGCCGAAGAAATCTCTGTTGACGTGTACATGCAGGCCGCACGTTCCGGCATCGTGTGATGTGAACCCGTACTCACAGCATTTCTTCCGTATCCATTCCCAGTTAAGTTCATCCATATGGTAGGCAAGTGTGCAGGGATGGGACACAATTTCCACGCCATCCTCGAGGCTGCCGTCATACTTGCAGTAGATTTCCGGCACATTATCCTGCAATTCCTCGGCCAATTTTTCCGGGTCTTTGCCTTTGTCCACTTCCAACTCCACGCCCATATACAGCGGTGTGCCGTGAGCGAAGTCCTCCCGCTTCCCATAAAAGTCTGGGTCTGGCTTGTACGAATAGTCGTGAATAGTTGCGGATTCCATTTCCTCCGCGCAGGCTTCGCAGTAATGGTAACCGTCGATGTCGTGAACATCATCAGCACGTACCAAGCATCCGCAGTTGTCACAGGTATACCAGCCTTCATCATAGCACCAGTCACATACCCATATTCCGTTATCATCGCAGCGCATATCCCAATCACGGCACCAATCACCGCAATCTGCGCACTGATGATAGGAGCCATGCTCGCGGCAGTATCTGCACACCATGCCTTGGTTTGGCACTTCCACGCAGTTAGGTTCCCAGTCACCGCAGTCCGTGCACTTGTAATAACCCATTTCTTCGGCGCATTCCTTGCTGCAAAAGCAAGAGCTGTCGGTCGTCTCTATCCAATCGTCTGTCCAGCCTCCGCAATCCTCGCACTGTATATAGCCCTTCTTCTCAGCGCATTCCTCATTGCAAAACGTTTTGCCATCCTGCGCCGTTATCATTGCTTTTTCGTCTTCGATTACCGCACCGCAGTTCGCACAAATATACTGTTCCATATTCACTTTTCCTTTCTGTTGTTACATAGCTGAGATGAGCACGAATATTATATACCATGTGACGATTAAAAAGACGATTCCTGCCGTTTGCACCGCGTACCACGCCACGCTGTACGGTCTGAGCTTATAGCGTTTCATATATCTCTCCTTATAAAAAAAGACGCCATTAAGCGTCCTATATCTTAGTCAAACGTAATTTGAGTACCTCGCTTAGTTCCTCCCAGTCATCGGGATTTCCCTGCCGCCGCAGATACGCATGTCCTCCGTCCACGCCAACCGCGCCGCACCTACATATCTTGAAGTCGTGGGTGTATTTACTTTCGATTACGTCCCCGCACTTCTTGCATTTAATCTTATTGGTTATGATTTTCTGCATGGTTTTCCTCCTATGCCACGGCACAGCCCCGTAAGGCCGCGAACAGCTCATCCAGTTGCCGCCACAGTCTTTCCCAGTCGGCCACGGCAAGCGGGTTGCGTGTTCCGCCCGGCACGTCCGCCCAGTCTTGCGCAAACGTTGCGATTTCCTTGCGCGTATCTGCCACGCGCTGCATGATTTCCCATTTAGACATTTTGTTATTCCTCCTTCATTTTTTTGGGTATAAAAATAAGGCCACGCACGCGGCATGGCCTTTAGGTTTAGGTTTAGTTACGAGTTTATGATCCGGCAAATGCTTTCGTACTTGCGTTTAATAGCTTGCAACGCTTGCAATTCTTCTTTCGTGCATATGGGTTCGGGCTTGACTACGTTTACGTTTGCCCCTGCAATTTCAATTTCCCCATGGACAATTTTCTTGCAGAATTGGCTTACGTTTGCACAGCCGAATTGCGTGTAAAGTTCCTCCATGGCCGCGCCTTCTTTGACGGTGAGGGTTATAGCCTTGCGCCATTTGTATGCCTCTGTATTTGCCCAATTATTTTTAGGTTTACCATTCTCCATATATAAATATCCCCTTTACGTTTTCGTTGGGGATATTATATAGCAACCCTAAAGGCATAAGCAAGCCCTAAACGATTGCTTAGGGCTTAATATACCTTTACGCGGCTAACATTTCCGCCTGCTTTTTTGCCTTCTGTTCGGCACGTTTCGCTGCCTGCCTTGCCTTGCGTTCTTCCCGTATTTCCTCAACAGTCTTAATCTGCGACTTGTTAAACATATCGCATATGGTGCGTTCAAACTGTTTGCGGAACGTGTTTTCACTCATCGGCAACCACGCATAACGCGGTTCGTCTTTCGTACCAACGTTCCTATATGTGCCGCTCACACTTGCAAAGGCCATTATATCAAAGTTAGCCGCTTTATAGTCGGCACAGAACATATCCAGATAGGATTGAAACGCCATATAGAACGCCGTTTCTGCCTGCTCAACGTTCACGCTGCTTTCGCGTGCTGCCTTTACACGATGAGCCACGGCGCACTGCACCTTATAGACAACGTTCTTATAATATGCGAATGCTTCAGCGTTAGAAAATGCGTCAACCTTTAATGCGTTCTTGCTTGTGCCTGCGTTGCCTATCGCGTCCCGCAGTTTTGCAAAGTCGGTTGCGGTTAAGTGCATGATGTTACCGTTGTGCATGGTGTACTCGAAGTTAGTCATTGTTATATACCTCTCTTGTATGTATTATTGTTCTGCCTATGGGCATAGCATAATGGCCGCATTGTTGCCGCTATGCTGCGCCCGTGAGCGTGTCTATATCTCCGTTATGTACTTCCTTGCGCTGCGTTCGCCCCATGACAAGGCTTTCAACCCAGTATTGTTAGGCAAGCTGTGCTTGCTTCCGCGGACAAGTCAACGCGGCTTCTCTGACATATCACCATAACCAATAGACTATTGAATACGCTTACATTCTGTGATAGAATAACAGCGTAAACGCTTGTAAAGGTTCGCGTCTTACGTGGGTATATAGGAAACGCCGCTAAGCTGTTCAGCGCACGCCGTTAGGCTGTGCTGCCTATATACATTAGGGAACATTGGCGTTTATGTTGGGCGTGTAGCACGGTTGCCGCCGCGCTGTGCGCCCTATTTGTATCACCTCACTTTACTGTGTTGGGGCTGTGGGTTCGGGCTGTTCGCCGTCCCTCAACCTTGTGAGCATAGTATAACATGGGTTAACCGTAATGTCCAATACCGCATAGTTATGGATGAACCGTTATTCCCACCATAGCCATAAGCACGGATTATAGCAGGGCGGGAAATACGCACAAAGTGTGCGCGAAATATCAGATATGATATGAGTATATATCAAATAATATATTAGAATTATCGAAAAACGATAATATTATATGGATAATGTGGATAAGTATGTGGATAAGTTGTGGATGGTGTGTGGAGAATTATCGTTTTTCGATAATTTTGACTAATGGTTATTAGTTTAATCCTGTCTTAATAGCCCTAATTCCCCTAATATCCGCCCATCGTAGAAAATGGCGGATTTTTTTACAGATATACCGGGAGGGTATTTTTGACCATTTAAGCCCATATTCAGGGCTTTTTCGGGCGTAGTACATCCACCCACACCTCACCCGCCGATTCTCCCACCATCCGTTCATAAAATTCACATATCCCAACCCCTAACTCAACGTCATTCCCACCCTACAACAAAAATCCCCTAATCATCTATAATTTTTACCTATAATCCATGATTATATCGAATGGCCTTGCCGAGAGCACCGAGGTACAGATTGTTTCTACCTCTTATATAGCCTCGCGGCGCTTGCTACTCGCGAATTAGCAACGCAATGGGGTCTGTAGCGTAAGCAATAGACCTATAGATACATTCACATTTATTGTGTTATAATCATCCTACCCTATAGTCTGTCGGTCAGCCAGAGTTGATTTGTCTTTTACCTTTTTGACTGCGCTCAAACGCCGCGAGGCTTAACTCGGAAGCAAGCTTCCTATATTGACAGATAAGTGGTGCTTATGGTATTATAGTCAACACATAATTCCCAATTAGGCGCAACCGAATAGCGTTATGCCCTCGTGGTTTGCGGAGCAACCATACCTGCAGCTGTCCTGATATATTAGGAGAAGAGTCAAAAAAGCCCTGAAATTAAGCCTATTTTAAAAATTCTGTCACCAAAGTGGTGACAAAAATATTTTTGTATGTACAAAGGAGGATTTAATGAAAGTAAAAGTGTGTGATGCAATTATGGGGAGCGGCAAGACTCAGGCCGCCATTGTCGAGATGGACAGATGCGTTGACAGGCGCTATATGTTTATCACTCCCTACCTGAACGAATGTGAACGTGTGTGCGCGGCATGTGAGAAGCGCGGGTTCCAGCAACCGCAGACAGCTGAGGGCAGTAAGCTGGAGTCGCTGCACAGTCTGCTGAAATCCGGCATCAACATAGCAAGTACGCACGCCCTGTTCTATTATTATTCAAAAGAGACTCGAGAGTTAATCAGGCAAGGGCATTATCACCTCATATTAGACGAGGTTGTAGATACGGTGAAATTGCTTGATATCAATAAGAATGATGTGAAATCACTGTTAGCTTCGGATTTTATTGAGATTGATCCCGAGACTACGCAGGTTACTTGGAAAGACAAACGTTATAATGGGCAATGGCAAGAGCTGCGGCAGCAAATAGAGCGAGGCTATGTGACATACAGCCAAGACAAGCTCCTCTTGTGGATGATGCCTATCGAGGTATTTGAGGCTTTTGAGTCGGTGACTATTTTAACGTATATGTTTGAGGGGCAGTATCTGTACTGTTATTGTCAGCTTAACGATATAGATATTGACTACATAGGTGTGCGGCACGTCGATGGGTTAAATTATGAGTTTACTGATAAAATGGTCGCTCCGCGGATAACGCTGCCAAGCATTCATTTATATAGCGGACATAAGTTGAATGCAATCGGCGATGACAGACTTGCCTTATCACATAGTTGGTTTAGTAAGTCCGATCCTAAGCTTATAAGGAAGTTAGCAAACAACACCGTCAACTTCTTCAGGCACAAATGTGATGCGCCCGCCATCTGCCGTTTCTGGTCGGCTCCGTCTGCTTTTAAAGATGCCCTGCGGAGGAAAAGCTTCCAAAGTCCGCAATCCTTTGTGCCGCACAATGCTCGCGCCGTCAATGCCTACCGTCACTGTTACGCTCTGGCCTACCTCATAAATATCTTCCCAAATCCCAAGATAGTATCTTACTTTAAGTCTTACGGTATTCAGTTTAATAATGATGCTCTTGCTACCTCAACTATGGTTCAATGGCTATGGCGCAGCAGGTTGCGCTGCGGACAGGAGATATGGCTGTATCTGCCAAGCAGCCGTATGCGTAAGCTGCTGTATAAGTGGGTTAAAGATGTGACCGGTAATGTGGAGTGTATTGAAGAATGGGAATAAAAAAGCTGTCCAATATCGATCGGACAGCTTCTAAACATAAACCGTACAGGCAAGCTGAACGGATGTTATAGCAATATTTATTTTTCAGGTACACAGATTAGATGCCACACTCGAACGAATAGCCATGCAGCACTTTCATCATGTTATGATGAAATAACAAAACATTTATACTCCTTTTTACTATCACTCGTTTATATGTTCACAGTCCGATCCGGCGCATAAATCCGTCATAGGTTTCTACACTGACTTTATTCGTTTTTGTGACCTGCTTCATCTGGCGAATCCGGCTCGGAATCAGGCGCAGATTGGCAAACAGTCGCACGAGCCACGCCAGCGGCAGAAGCCAGTGGCGGTTTTGAAGGAAGATATAGCGCGATTCGATCTCCGCCGCCGGAGGAAACAGCATCTTCCGCAGGACACGGCTCCGCGACGGAGCTTCGTCCTTTTCGTTGCGCAGTTCGATGACGGCATGGTCGCGGGAATGCCCGAACAGATCGGAATCCAGTGTGTAAGACAGCAGCCTGTCCAGCGCTTCCGTGTCCGGGTCCGGCAAGGGGCAAATCGTTTCCGTCCCGAACCACACGCGGCAGGCGTTCATCACTGTATAGAAGAATTTCGCCAAATGTAGCGCGGCGAACTCTCCTACAATGACCTGCCAATGCAGACTGTCGTCCCTATGCTTTACATACAGCGCAACATCCAGATACATCCGCAGCCCTGCACCACCGCCATACAGATGTTTGGCTAGGTGGCAGACCGTGTAGATAAAGTGAAAATCATCCTCCGGGCGGAATCGAAGCCCGTCGTCCGGCACGGCATGTGCCCACGCGGCATCAAAATATGCCTGTAAATCGGTTCTGCCGTCCAGATTGCCATCCATGAGGTTGGTGTGAATTTCGTAATATTCTGCATCTTTTATGTAGGAATACGTCGGCTCCCAGTCCTGCTTCACGGTATAGCCCAACGACAGCATCAGGTCATGCACCTTCTGCCGATCCTCTGGATGAATGAGCAGGTCGATATCGCCAAAGGTGCGCAGCTCCGGCGTAGGATACAGCTGGCGGAGATAATAGCCCTTCACCGGCATATGGGCGATGCCATGCTTCGTAAAGCTTGCTGACAAGGTCTCGAAGTCCACGCAGCGGTTGAGATTCGCGGCAACCGTGCCGTACAGCAGCCCATCGAGCTGGCGGCAGACAATCGGGTCGTCAAAGAGCTTCCAGCGCTTGTTTTCATACGCCAGAATCGGCAGGAGATTCTGTTCCGCCGCCGTCCGCCACAAATGCGGGATATTCCAAAGTGCGCCCGGCTCCGGTGGGATATCCTGTACAAAGCTGCGGAGGAGGAGCGGGAATTGTGTATCTGACATAGACGTTACCTTTCGGAAATCGAAAACTTTTTAGTCGCTTATCCTTTTTGATAAATAGTGTATATTTTCTCACACCATGTATGAATGGGCAGTGTTTCCCGAATACTGTGGGCTGCTGCTATGGCATTCTCCCGTTCAAACTCTTTCAGGCAGCGCTCGACTGCTTCGGCGCACGATCTGGCATTTCCGCTTTCGAAATACCACACATTCGAATAGCGTTTGCTCCACTGCACGCCGGGAATATCGCTGGACACGACCGCCGTGCCAACGGCAAGGGCTTCCATAATCGTATATGCAAAGGTCTCCGAGCGTGCGGCGGACAGCATAATATCGGCCGCCATATGGTAGTCATATACCGCGGACGTGCTTTTCAGCCAGACCACCTGCTGCGGATACGCGCAGTGCTCCTCTACAAAACGCTCGTTTTCGGCGCTCTGCGTGACCTGAATGCAGAGCTTACAGCGTCTGCGCAGCTCCTCCGGCAGATAAGAAAGCATTTCGCAGGCGATATCAAGGCCCTTGCGGATCTTATCCCATCCGAAGAACAGGATCGTAATTTCGCCAGGCTGTTGCGCCCCCAGTTTTTTCCATGTTGTTTCAAACTTTGTCTTCTCCGGAAGATAGGTGGGAGCCAGATGGTTGATCAGCACATGGCCGTGCTTTGTTTTGATATGCGGCGAGACCGCAATCGTAGTGACAAAATGGTCTCTGGCGAACATCTTTATCCGCTGCATGGCGGTCGGCTTCTGGACAACGCCCAGCGTGAAGTCGTCGTGCAGATGCCAGATGATTTTTATGTTCGGATGCATGAGCTTAATCAACAGCGTAGGCTTGTCAAACGGCTCGAAATGTGTATGAATCACGTTGATTTTTTCCTTGCGGATGATCCTGTTCAGGAACCGAACGCCGTACCGCAGTGCCTTGCTCTGATAAAAATAAACCGTCGCGCCGTCCTTGATCAGCTGTTTGCACCAGCCAAAGGACTCGCAGCCCTCCGAAAAGGCGTATATGACCTTATCGCCTCGCTTTTGCACATACTGATCAAGCGCGCGAATCGATGGGATAAAATTGCCTGGATTGAGTCCTTTGTAGTCGCAGGCCATTAAAATATTCATGTTCGCTCTCCTTGCTTTCTTATCATTCGCCACTCTTCGGCTCCAGTTCAAGTATCACGACCTCCGGTGGGTTATTGATACGCGGAATCACGCCGTGGCCCGATAAGCCCGCGGAAATAACCATTTGCATATGTTCTCCAAGGCAGAAATATCCTCGGTCGTATTCCGGAAACCAGCCCTGCATAGGCGCATACAGGCCGCCGATGAAGGGCAGCCGGATCAGCCCTCCGTGGGTATGCCCGCTGAGAACGAGATCGACATTCCACAAGTTGTATGCGCAGTTGAAAATAAACGTGTCTGGCATATGAGCGAGACAGATTTTCGGCACATCGGTGTCCTCGAACTCCTTGAGGAACTGATACTCTGGCGAGGAAGAGAACTCCTCCTCGCTGCGGCCGAAATAAAAGGCATGTCCCATGGTACCGCCAATGCGCAGCGGTTGACCGGCTATTGTCACGTCCACATAGCTGTCATTGACGACTACGGCACCGGCTTCCGCTACCTGCGTGAGGAGTGAGGCGTCGGTTTGCATATATTCCAGTTCATGGTTGCCGGGGGCAAAATACACCGGTGCGATTTCATGAAGTCTCTCTATCAGCCGCAGCAGCTCCTGTACATCCGTCTGATCCGCACTGCGGTCGATCATGTCGCCATCGAGGAAGATCACGTCCGGAGATTGTTCTTGTATCTTTGCAATCAGGCGGGAGTTCTCCCTGCCAAAGGACTTGCCGTGAAGGTCGGAGAGGAGGACCAACCGAAGCGGACCGCCGAGATTTTGCAAGGCAACGGAATAGGATTCATCGCTGATATGGGCGATGCTGAAAAGAACCGCAAGAAAAGTGGTGAGGCAGATTACCGTAGCGATAGTGATCTTTACTAAGTGTTTTTTTCGTTTCATTTGATATGAAGTATGCGACCAAGCTTATTCCAGCCGCGTTGGGCAAAGCTCACTGCGCGGTCACGCGCCTCGGCCGTGCCATACTGCACCGTGTTCAGGAAAAGCACCATTCTGGAGCCGCCCCGCTCCAACGTATGCAGGTCATTCACCTGTTTACGGTAGAGGGGCGTTCTCGTATACCGCGTTCCCCAGTGCAGAAGATCGGTTTTCAGTCCAATATCCCTTGCCAGCGCAATACCCTTGGACAAATCCAGTTGCATTTTGCCAAGATGCTCCCAATAGCAAAGGATTCCCCGCAAATCATGAGAAATCGGCCTGCATCCGTTCAAAGCCATACTAAGGGCAACCAACGGTTCATCTCCCGGCGTTGCAAATTTTCCTTTGAATCGATACTCCTCGTAGTGCGGAACCAATTCCTGCGCCGTTTTCAGCACATCCCTGCACTGACTTGTTTTCCGCATGTAATAGATGCCACCGTGGAGACCCACCACATAGGAGACTTTTTCCTGTAGCTCACCCAGATTCTTATATTCAAACCAGCCGGTCATATCATCCAGTGGAAGGACGCAGCCAAAGCAGGAGAAGTCGTCCGCGTTCTGGAACAGCCCGAATAGTCGGTTCAGGTCTCCGTAAGCCAGACAGTCCGCATCGATAAAAATGTTTACGTCATAAGGCAGCAGTGCGAACATCTCCAGCTTGTCTAGATAGTTGCGGTGCGCTTGTGGGAAAAGCCGCACATCGTCAAACTCCGCCGTATATTCGTTTTCCTGATCCGCCAAAATAGCAAACGGAACTGGCGCTTTGGAAAACCAGCGGTACGAGTGCAAAAGATTTACTGCCATTTTGTAGTATTGCATATCGCCTGTAGCGATGGTGATAAAGCCGTGGGTCATAATTGCTACCTACCCTATATCTGTAATATTTCAGGACTGTTCAACTGAACGCTCCCCCAGTGTGCATAATCCCAATCAATATCAGGCTTTTCGGAAGCTATTTTTTTAAATCCAAGGCCCGTCACCCAATCCATGTTTTGACATGTACCAAATTCATTTCTTGAAAAAAGCACAAAATTTGAAGAATAGTCTCCTGGTAGCAAATTGCTAATATCTAATTTGAGAACGAAGCTTTGCAACTCCAAATTATTGTCAATGGGCAACTCTTTAAGTATTGTTGTGCCCACAATCGTTCCTGCTATTGTTTTGATTTCCATTCTAAACCCGACATTGTTCAGCCATTTTTTACGCTTTGTAACTATCTTGATAATTAAATAATTGTTTTTGAAATTGCAGTCCATGCAACGGTTTCCTTGGTAATTGCAGTATTCTGCTATCTGTAGGCGAATGCTATCGGTCACAAGCCAATGTGGACGCTCATAGGCGGAATAATCAATATATGGAAGATTATCAGATTTGACATCCTCATATATTTCAATTGCCCTCTCCACATCCCCGTCGAAGATCAGCCTTCCGTGATCCAACACGATGCACCTTGTGCAAAGCTGGCGGATGGTGTTCATATTATGGCTGACATAGAGCACAGTGCGGCCCTCAGAATTAGCGGCATCGCCCATTTTACCGAGGCACTTCTGCTGGAACTTCATGTCTCCCACGGCGAGAACCTCATCCATGACCATGATCTCACTATCGAGATGTGCGGCAACGGCGAAGGCCAGTTTGACATACATGCCGCTGGAGTAACGCTTCACCGGCGTGTCGATGAACTTTTCCATCTCCGCAAACTCAACGATCTGGTCGAATTTGCGGTCGATCTCTGCTTTCGTCATGCCGAGGATCGCGCCGTTCATATAGACATTCTCCCGGCCCGTCAGTTCCGGATGAAAGCCCGTACCAACCTCCAGCATAGAGGCAACGCGGCCGTTATAGCTGATCGTCCCCTTGGTCGGCGCAGTGACGCGGGATAGAAGCTTCAGAAGCGTGGACTTACCGGCACCGTTATGGCCGATGATGCCAAGCGCTTCGCCCTTCTTTACCTCGAAGGATACATCGTCCAGTGCAAGAAATTTCTCACCCATGTGCGTTGCTGCATCGGAGCCGATCTTGCTGTTGGGGTCTTCCTTGCCCTTCAGACGGGCCATCCAGCTTTGAAGATCGCCGCGCAGCGTACCGCCGCCGATTGCACCAAGGCGGTATTCCTTGGTGACATGTTCGATTTTGATTGCAATTTCGTCCATTTTACTTCCTCAGACTGTATCCATAAACGTTTTTTCCACGCGGCTGAACAGCACTACACCAAGAAACAGGAATACCATGGTGGTACCCCAGCCGATGAGATAATAGCTCCATTCCATCGCTCCTGTACCTAAATAGGCATAGCGGAACAGGTTAACGATGGGGGAAATCGGGTTGCACATATAAAGCGCATGCCATTTTCCGCCAGGTGCAAAGGCACCAAACCGGAACATATCATAGGCAATTGGTGAGCCATACATCCATAGCTGTACGCCGAAGCCGACCAGCATGGCAAGGTCGCGGTATTTCGTAGTCAGTGCGGAAATGATGATACCGCAACCAAGGCTTAGCATCGCCAGTTGCAAGACGATAAGCGGTGTCATGAGCATACAGAGATTCGGATGCACGCCCTGCTTTGTGACGGCGTAATAAACCAGGAAAATCAGGAGAAAGCCATACTGAATGGCAAAGCTGATGAGCTCCGAAAACACCGTAGAAATCGGCATAACAAGACGCGGAAAATAGACTTTTCCCATCGTCGCGCTGTTGGCGACAAACGTGTTCGCCGTCTGCGTCAGGCAGCCGGAAAAATAGGTCCATAGAACGGTACCGGAAAGGTAGAAGATAAACGGCGGCACGCCGTCTGGAGATAGCCTCGCGATGTTGCCGAACACTAGCGTAAACACTACCGTCGTCAGCAACGGCTGTATGACCGCCCATGCCGGACCGAGGATTGTCTGCTTATATTTTGACACAAAGTTGCGCTTAACAAAGAGGTAAATCAAATCACGGTAAGCGAAGACCTCTTTTAAGTGCAGGTCAAACCAGCCACTTTTGGGCTTGATGACCGTGGTGAATGGTTGCTTTTCCATAGAGTCTCCTTCTGCTACAGCAGAGCGTACAGTTTTTGCTGAATAAGGGCGTTGTCATGCTCGAAATCATGGCTGCGCAGCGCATCACGGAAGGCCTGCCGCAACTCGGGCATACGATAGAGCTCGGCTGCCGCGTCGGCGATCGACACCGCATCGGGCTTGCACAGCCAACCGTTTTCTTTATTTGAAATCAATTCAACGCTACCATCCGTTTCCGTCGATAAGACTGGAACAGCCAATACCTGCGCCTCCAGAACCGTTAATCCAAACGCCTCAAATCGACTAGGCTGCACATACAAATCTGCTTGTCGGATATAGGGATAGGGATTGTCCTGCATTCCCAACAGCGTCACATAGTGTTCCATTCCAAGCGCACGAAGCTGTGCTCGCAGGGAAGCCTCCTCCGGCCCGCCGCCGACGATCCACCAGTGGATATCGGTCAGGCCGTCCTGTACCAGCTTTGCGCAGGCAGCAATGGCAAGATCCATGCCCTTGGCGGGCGCGAGCCGCCCACAGGAAACGATGTTAAAGCAGTCTTTTGGAAAAACCGTCTCCGGCATTTCCAGGCTCTTTTCCCGCACGCCTGCCACGTCGATCAGATTGTTGACCGAAATGATCTTTCCGGTGTACCGCGGACGATATACCTTCAGCTTCTCCGCCAGCGCTTCCGAGACAGCAATAACCTTTTTCGCCCGGTGGTACCCCAGCTCGTCATGATATTCCCGCCGCATCGCGCCGTGATGGTAAAACATCAGGATGCGGTCAGCGGAGACTGCGCGGACAGCCGTTTCGGCAGCACGGTCGCTGTAAATCACCGCTGTGTCAAAATGTTCGCCGCCCAGTTGCTTCTTTACATAGGTAGCATACCGTCTTGCTTCCGGTGCGCGTAGGAGAAAGCGCAGGATGCGCCAGATCAGGCGACGGAGCTTTGAAGCATGCTGTGGCTCCTCCATGAGGTTGTACATCCGTTTATAACGGTAGCCTTCACGAAATGTCACCGTATGCTGCCGGTCGGAGACGATTAGGCGGCATTGCGATGTAATGCGGTACGCCATTTCTTGACAATCCCGCAAAATCAGGCAGGTCACATCGTACCGGTCATAGTCCAGCCGGTTCAGAAGATTCACCAGTGCTGTCTCTATTCCGCCAATCCACAGCGCCTCTGTGATAAAAATGAGCTTCTTTTTCATATCTCAAACCCGCTTTTCTTCGGCAGGATCGTTTCGAATGCGCCGCGCAACTGCGACGACAGCGCCTCAAAATTCACCGGCTTTTCCGGATCGTTGATGCAGAGCATGTCGTGGCTCTGCCGCCCGATAATACGGCACAGCTCGTCCACAGTGTCCTCATCGGCACAGGATACAACGTTATCCGTGTTGAATGACACAAACTGTCCGCTGGCTATCTGCCACCACAGACACGCCCACTGATTCACGTCCTCCGCACTGCGAAAACGATGCGCAGTCGTCCGCGCCAGCAGCTCCGGTTCCGCGGTCCAAACGGCAGCAAAGGTGCTCTTTGTGTATGCCGCCGGGGCGTGCAGATTTTTAAAACCAGTGAAATAGTTGGGAAACAGCTTTTCCACCGCCCTGGTGCGGAGGTTGTCCTGCCAGCGATAGGCGCGGTTGGCATATTTGCCGCCGTATTTCTTTACCTGCGTGCGCTTGTTGAAGTGCGCGTTGATCACACCGAGATCATTCACCGCTGCGTGCTGCCAGATGCCGATCTCTCCCGTCAACTCAATGGGATATTCCCCGCCATAGGTGCAAGGCAGGCCATCTCGGAAAAACGCAGTCTCCGGAACCGGACGAATCAAAAACATATCGTCGTTGAAGTAAACAAAATGCTCCGACAGCCCCGGGATGCGGTGCAGGTTCATCTCAATGGCATGAGAGCTAAAGGTTGGCAGTACCTCCGGCGGGAGAAAATCCGCGTGCTTTACATGGTGCAGCTTCGGATGCGCCAGATTGAGAAACGCCGGGACATGCCCGCAGGTGACGAAATAGATTTTCCGCACCCACGGGGTGAACTTCTCCACCGCACGGAACCAATAAGGCATCAGCCCCCAATCGCGGAAGCGGTTCGGCGCGTTGCTGTCATCCAGCGTTTGGCCCTGATATTTTGCTTTTTCCGCCTGCCAGACGGGGTCGCTCCCATCCACCCACAGGACGACGAAGTCGATGTCCATATTCGCACCTCAAGTAATCTTTTCCCCGACAAATGGGATTTTCCGGATAAGCCAAGTCAGTACAAGGCTGAGAAGATAAATTGCCGCCGTGAGTGCAAACAATATGATATATGGATGCGCAACAGGCTGTGCAATAGGAATGAGCGCCAGCATTTCGTTTACAAGCGCATGCAGTATGTAAACGCCGAAACTCAGCTCCGTCAGCTTTCCCCAGACTTTTGCTGCTTTTTCTGAAAAGTTAATTTGAGACACTCGTTTTACAAAGAATACATAGATAGCCGTTGAAAACAGAATGACATTGGGCTTCAGGTACTGTTTGACAAAATCTGCTTCCTGAAGCTCCGGTGAAATTTGCCCTTCAAGCAGAATTGTTGCTGCAAGGCAAATTGCTCCTATGATATAGATTGCCAGTTCAATTCTTCGGCCTATTGCATTCCTATAGTGAAAAACGCAGTAGCCAAGCACATAATATCCAATATATCCTGCGACGTTGCCAAGCAAAAGTTTATCGTATATCCCACCAAAGATACCGCTCAATTTAGGAAGGTAAACAAGATATTCCCCGATAATGTTGGCTACAGCATACAGTGCAAGAAAATACAACATTACTTTCTCATTTTCTGTAATTTTTCTAAGTAGTGGCGTAAACGCATATAAGCCAATAATCGCATACAGATACCAAAAATGATAGGGTCCTTCTATCCATTGCGTGAATATGCCCCAAATGTTGAGCCCATCATAGGCGCCACTTTTTATGTAATATAGAGCATATATACTTGACCAAGCAACAAACACCACAATGATGCGGCGTATATGTTTATTCCATATCTTTTTAATCGTAACATCTCTTTGAGGATCAAGGAAAAATCGCCCTGAAATCAAGAAAAACACCGGAACGCACCACACGATAGCCGCAACAAACATTGAATGCTGCCGGGGGTCAAAATTGCTGCTCAAATATGCGTTTCCACCTGCATGCATGGCGATAACAGCAAGTATTCCCAGCAGCCGCAAAATATCAAACTCGGTTTGTCGTTTTGTTTCGGACATCGGAAAACTCCTTTCTTCCTTTTCCCACTAGTACCGGACAAAAGCGGTTTATTGTGAGAATTAGTACAGTTTCCACAATGGCAATCAGGCAGGTCACGCCGAGCACCCAAAGAAGATTGCTATCTCCCGGAAGGGTGTACAGCACGAGTTGGTGCGTTCCCATAATGGTAAGCGTATTTTCACCAATCTTTGCTGGCCATTTCCATGGGATCAAATGGGCAATGCCCATCACGAAATACAGTCCGCACACACCGCTGATAAGATACAGCACCGGTGTGCGCAAAACAGCATCGTAAAAGCTATTTCCCAGCGAGAATTTCAGGTAAATCGCCGATGTGGCCGCCGTCAGCAGGAAGGCGCAGACAATTTTCCACCATTTAAATTCCGTCAGCGGCTTTTTCAGCAGATTTCCGGCCAGCATGAACACAAAGCCCAAAACGCCACGGAATAATAGTACTCGCCAATATCCCGCCCCTGCAGACATTAAGAACCGAAGCCCCAGCAGAAGAGCCGCACCACCCACGCCCCACACGATCCTGCGCGGGGAGCGGATGTACAGATAATACAGCGCACACGCCAGAAACATCGCCGGCAAAAACCAGTCCGCGCCCACATTGCAGTGTATGGTCAGCATCAGACGGAGCCCCTCTGTAAAAGAAACAGAATGCAGTACGAAATGCTTGTAGAGGAGAGCGAGGCACTCAAAAAACAGGTATGGAATCAGAAGTGTTCTTGCCTTATGGACAAAATATGCGTCTATAGGGCGGCTGCGCCACTTTTCGCCGTCGGTCAGCAATCCGGACAGCAGGAAGAACGCAGGCATGTGAAAGGCGTTTATAAATTCCTGTGCCAGGGTGTACGGTATAACATTGTACTGCGGATTTGCATAGTTCAAAACATGCCCTAACACCACCAACGTGATCAAAATCGCACGGGTGGTGTCAATATATATCAGATGTTTGGTCATCGCGCTGTTCTCACCTTATGTCTTTGATACAGACAGTTACTTTTGACAGCGACGGCAATTCTATGCTGCAGTTGCGTTTTTCGATTGCGAAGATAGATTTCCAACGGGCCTCCCATCTCTAAAGAGGCGTATTTACTTTGCTTTTGCTCTGCTAGAATACTGCGGATTTGACGTAGCGGCGCATAATAGAGTTTTTGCCGCAGTAGCATTTCGTAAAGTTTCTCGGCTTCCTGCGCAGAAATGCCGAGTGTGCCCAAACCGGCTTCAAACGGCTGCATATACCCGGCCAAATCAGAAATTCTCTGCAATCGTCGATAGGCACCCTTTTCATCCTCTGCCTGACGGTAGCGGTAAATTGCCTCCGGCAAAGAGTAAATGTTCTTGCAATACGGCAGCAGTTCCAGCACAAACAGAAAGTCCTCCATCAGAATCATATCTTCGTGGAAGCGCACGCCGGAATTCAACAGGAGTTTTCGTCGATAGAATTTATTCCAGACGGGCGTCAACGCGTTACAATCATAAAACTCCTGAAAGCTCTCCTTTAACTGTTCCAATGACAGGCTACCTGCACAAGGTGGAATCAGCTCGTCCCTTCGGTACAATATACCATGATGGTAATAGTCAAAGCTCATACCAAATAGCAGCATATCCGGTTGCTGCCGGGCAATCGTATCCGCCGCGCGAGACAGTGCGCCGTCATCTACCGTGTCATCTGCATCCACAAACCAGAGATACTCTCCCTGCGCTTCGTCGATGCCACGATTGCGTGCGGCGGATACACCGGCGTTCGGCTGATGAATACAGTGTGCGGCTACATATTTCACACACAGCGCATTACACAGTTCTGTCGTGCCATCCGTAGAGCCGTCATCAATCAGCAGAATTTCGTAGTCTGTTAAACCGCAGGAACAAATGCTGGCAACGGTTTCCTCCAGTGTGCTAACACAGTTGTAGCAAGGGATGATCACACTAAATGTCATTCGTCCTTGACCTCCCAGTTGAATCGGTAGTTCAGGTAGTTGTCTGCCTCATTGCTAATTTTTGTATCTAAATTTGTTGTGTAATAATAGGCTCCGGCCAGAATTACCACGCATAGCAGCGCAGCGGCACGCTGCTGACTTGAAAGCGCAAGCCTTCGACCCGGGTGCAGTACTTTATCCTTTTCCGGATAAAAAGCCATGGGAAGGTACAGAATCAAGAACTGAAAATAATAGTCCGTTAAGCGTGTAAACACATTATCAAAGCCAGAAAACATCTGGATAAGCGCAGCGACAAACATCAGATTAAACAATTTAGAAAAATCTTTTCCAGAGAAGCCACGCAGGATTACACCTACAACCAGCAAAGCTGCAATCATCAAGAAACGACCGCCGACATGTTCGTTAATCATGAAATCTGTTTCGTTATAGTAGAAGTCACTAACGAAAACAATAATTTGATTGCGGAAAAAAAATACAAATCCTGCGCAAACCCCGTAGACAATCATTTTTTGGATACTTAATCGGCTTTTTGCCATCCAGTATGCGGGCAGAAAAATCAGTGCAGGTGCATGAACGCAGCCCGCCAACGCGGTCCAAAGCAGGAACCTTTTCGGCTTTTCCTCCATGATGCCGGTAAACGCCAGCATCAGAAGCGCCATTGCCAGTGCCTGCTTGATTGCGCTGAAGCCGAATACGTAGAACCCAAAGCAATTCCATAGCAGATAACTCAGCCAGGGAGTCGGAGAATATCGGTATATGATAATTGCAACGGCAATCTCTGTCACAATTGCGATAAAAATGAGAAAAATCTGGAAATCGCCGTTCGTCAGCGAAGAAAACAACTTTTGCAGCCAGAAAAAACCGAAATTGCGTCCTCCTTGAAAAACTTCTTCGCTAAACCAGCCAGATTCCGTAATAGTATAGTAGCCCCAGGCGTATTTCCGCAGGTCACCCGTCAAGTACATATATCTCCATCCGCAGACAAAAGTGTGCAGGATCGCCATGAGCGCAATATATATTTTCTTTTGTCTGCCGTGCTGCGGGAGCAAGACAGCAAAGCCCAGCACCGCGGCGACTATATAGTAATAGACCTTTCCGCCCATTTACTTTCCTCGTTTCTTCTGTAGTTCTCTCTCAAAAAACACTTCCGTATCCTTTGCCAGTTTCTCTCGTTTAAAGTCTGCGCCACGAATCTTAGCCTGCTCCGCGTAGTGCTTCAGCAGTCCCGGCTCGGTAAGCATCCGCTTGACACCTTCATAGAATGCTTCATCATCATTTGCAGTGATAAGCCCGTATTCGCTGTCGCCAAGGATTTCCCGCATACCGGTACAATCGGTGGTAACAACCGGCGTGCCAAGGATTAGACTTTCGATGACCGTTGTACTGAACCCCTCATAACGGGAAGAACAGACATAGAACGCAGCATTTTTCAGCATTGGATACGGATTTTCTTGAAAGCCACACAATGCCACCGTGTCAGTAAGACCGTTCTGTTCCACGAAGGCTTCCAGCGCTTTTCTGTCCTCGCCCTCGCCAAGGATTTTTAGCTGATAACGGATTCCCTCATCAATCAGCCTTTTGTGTACACGGAGGAGGCGGTCAAAGCCTTTCTGTGCAGTTAGACGTCCAATCGCTATAATGGTACGCGCTTTCTCTTCGGATACCTGTTTTTCCGCCTTGTGCAGAATTTCTGCATCATCATAGCAGTTATAAACGATTGCTGTCTCTGCTATTGGGCCGTACATCTCCTGAAAGCTGCGGCGAACATCCTCTGATACACATACAACCCTGTCATATTTCCGGTAATACTTGGCCGTTTCCTTCGCAAAAGCAGCAGGATTATCAGCTTTTTTTGCAAGATCGCAATGCACCCACGCAAGCTTCAGCACCTTTGCGTTGGTAGAACTCGCCATGATTTTAGTAGAACCGCACTCAAGATAGGCGACCTCAATATCATAATCGTCCTTGATATGCAGCGGATAGGTCAGCCTGGCCGCCGCTTCGGCACGCATCCGGAGCTCGTTGATGCGATTCTTTGACGGATAGCAATGCTTGTAACGAATCCCCGGTACGAGATATTTTTCTGCATTCTCCGGATATAACGTCTGTACAGTGATGCAGAACTTCGTCTGATCCATCGCATTTACCAGATTGCGCAGAACCTTTTCTGCTCCGCCGCCAGAGAGGGATTCGATGAAGAAAAGAATGTTAATCACATTGCCGCCCTTTCTCATAGATCGCATAAATTTTTTGCATTGCTGCGTCTGTACCAAATCCGGACTGCCGCATTTGTGCGGCATATTTCTCGGGCGCTTCTCGTTTCGCACCACAGATTGTGTCCACCCACGCCAATCGATCGTTCAGAGGCAGTGGTCGGAGCAGGTCTGTCAGAAATACGTCCTTGGGCACCTGATCTGATATCACACACGGCAGCCCGTTAGACTGCACCTCAATAATGGACAGAGGCATTCCTTCATAAAGCGACGGGAATGCGAAAACGTCCATCGCGTTCAGGTAATCCGGTACATTGCGAACATTTCCCGTCATGCGAGCATGGTTTTCCAGGTGCAACTCGTGAATTTTCTGCTCCAGAATAGAGCAATCCTCGCCCTCGCCCAGCAGCAGAAGATATGCCTGCGGCTGCCTTTTCAGGATTTCCGGCATTAAGTTCAGCAGAAACGACTGATTTTTGACTGCGGCAAGGTGTCCGGCATGACCGATGATGAACTTATCATCCAAGCCAAGCTCTTTTCGGAACGTATTACGCCGCTGCTCATCAAACGCAAAACCCTGCGTATCGATTCCGTTCAGGATCAGCTTTCCTTTTTTCTCAAATGCTTTCCTGCCGTATAGTCGCTGTCCAGCCTTCACGCCGCAGGCGATGTAATCGGTAGCACAGGTAAGGATCAGAAACCGCATAGCCGCTTCGTACAGGCGCACTTTCAAGCTGCGGTGTTCTTCCAATGCTGAGTGTGCATGAGCGACACGCACTGGCACACCATGCAGTTTTCCGGCAAGCATGGCCCAGCCGATATTGAACATGGTGTGAGCGTGGATCACATCATAGTGATATGTGCGGATCAGCCCTTTCAAGCCGCTCAGGTAAGCACGGTAGCTATCGGACGGCGAAGGAAGGTGGAATATTTTACAGCCGTGTGCTTCCAGCTCTGGCTCATATGCACCGATCTCATCACCGAACACGATGTAATGAACGATGTACTTTTGTGGGTCAGCGCGAAAGCCTATATCCGCCGCAACCTTTTCCGCTCCGCCAATGCGAAGCGACGCGGCAACCAGAAGCACTTTGATCTTTTCCATAGCGAATTTCTCTCATTTTGCTTTATTACATATCAGTCGGTCTATTGCCCAGCTCCATCCCAGTTGCACCGGCAGGGCAATGATCCGGCATTTCCAGCCAATAGGTCTTACGCGCTCAGCACGGTACAACTTGCAGATATTCCTGATCTCCCTCCGCCGCTGTTTAGCCGAATAGTCAAACTTCAGCAGCTCCTTGCAGCAAGAATAGGCACTGCGGTAAGTCATCCAGGACAACGCCACCTCATAATATCGTGCTGCTTCTGGCGAATGCTCTGCATCACGATAGGCTGCATACATCCTGCGGTTGACTTCCATCAGATGCTCTGTCAAGTAAGGGCGCGCCTTGCGGGAAAGAGAGTGCCCGTCGCTGACATCCACGTTGTATAAATGGTTTTCTATGGAGCCAATCGAGCGAATGTGCATGGCATAGGTAAAAATAAACGCCTGATCTTCTCCTATTGCCAAATCTTTTGCAAAATGAATATTGTGCTGCTCGATAATCTGTCTTTTGAACGCCTTGCTCCAAAGAGAGCTAAATAGATACTGCTGCATGGCAGAAGAAACGCGTTTTGCAACGCCAACCTCTGCATTTTCATAAAACTCGCCCGTATCCCATTCTGTGGATGCGCCGCCGAAGTTGCGGTATCCAAACATCAAAAGGTCTACCGCAGCATTTTCCAGTGCATCAGAAAGCGATGCGAAGTAGTTTTCCGACACATAGTCATCGCTGTCCACAAACAGAATATATTCGCCTTCCGCTTGTTCAAGTCCCAAGTTTCGAGCGGAAGACACACCGCCATTTTCTTTTGCAAAATACCGGACACAAGGATATGTATTGGCGTACTCACGACAGATAGCATCGCTGTCATCGGTGGAGCCGTCATTGATGAGTAGCAGCTCATAATCCGAAAACTGCTGCCCCACAAGGCTATCCAGGCAACGCCGCAGCGTCCCTTTGGCATTATAAACAGGAATAATAACAGAATACCGCATCAACTTACTCCAAACCCGTAGATGTGTGACAATTCCTGCTGCACATTAGCATTCGTATAAAGTTGTACTTTCTTATACCCAACCTGCCCAAGCTCCTTTTGATTGGTGTCGTTATGGAGTTGAACAAGCCTTTCTGCCAAGGTACAGCTATCCCCGATAGGCACCAGATATCCGGTCACACCATTATCAATCAATTCACGATGCCCCCTGTTTTCCACGGCAATGACCGGTTTTCCGCACATCATGCCTTCGATCAGATTCAGGCCAAGTCCCTCGCGGTGGCTACATGACACGATCACATCAGCCACTGGGACAACCCGTTCCAAATCGGTTCGGTAACCCAGCAGTCGGATAAAATTTTCTGCATGATTTTCTGCGATCTGCTCCCGCAGGGCAGATTCCAACGGACCGTTTCCGGCCAGCAGGACTTTCAGCTCAGGAATCCTGTCCCAGCAAAGTAGTGCCGCGTCGATCAGTGTCCGCTGATCTTTATTTGTGTTCAGCTCACCTGTGCATAACACGACGAAATCCTGCACCGACAGCGATTCTTCTTTCCGAAGCGCTTCTTCCTCTTTCACAGAATGCAGATGGTAGCGCGATATCGATACGCCCACGCCGTGAATATGGCAGGTCTCGACCGGGAATTTACTCCGCGCAAGCCGATAGTCCTCTTCATTGATGGTGATGAGCTTATCCGTATAGCGGCACATGAACTTCTCCACCGGATACCAGATGACCCAATTTTTCTTTGGTGCACCCTTGTAGAAGTGGAAACCGTGAGCGGTATAAAGTACCTTCGTGCCGTGTTTGCGCGCTTTTCGCGCCGCCAGCCGCCCCAGCACACCGCCGACCGGCGTGTTGCAGTGGATCACGTCGTAGCCACCCTCATCAATGATCTTTTTGAGCTGCTTGTAGGCTCCAAGATTCTTCGGCGAAAATGGCGACCGCTGGAACGGCACGTCAAAAACCTGCTCCACAAAGTCCAACTTCAGGCCGTTCTTCTCGGCAAGGTTGTTCCGCGCCGCTACATGAACTTCACAGCCGTGCTCGTGCAGCATAGCAACAAGCGGCTTGTGAAACTGGCAGATATGCGATTGTACGGTGGCAACTAAAAGGACTTTCATTATGAACTTCTTCCTATCAGAACGGTCTGATGGACGTTATAAAATAGTAAATCTTATCCATCCACATCCGCTTATTATTGTGCGCTACATCCTTTACGCTGATATTTGTTGCATCTATTGCCGGACAAAGCTCATGCGTAAAATCAACATGAGTTCGGTCTGCAATACGATCCGCCAGAGGAACCATCAGCATGAGATCAGAAAGATGCCGATTGTTATATGGAACGGTCACATCGTGGGAAAACATATGCTCACAGCTTAGAACATCTGCGCCCCAGCGGCTGTCTCGCATCTCCAGATCGATGATGTCGCTCCAGTCATAATTGAACATATGCTCATTGTAGGCAGTACTGCGAAGATAGTCCCTGTAGCGGGCATCCGTCGCATACATCAATGCCGGATTCATCAGGAAGATGTTATTCATCGCATTGACACGCCGAGCCGTACACTTCTTCTGCATTCTCCGCACGCCGTAACGCTTGTAGTAAAATGCACGTCCAATTTCTGAGGTCCATGATTTTGCTTCAACATCGAACGGATTTTTCTTCCGAATGTAAATCCGCTTCATAATGTCGTTGTGGTTAAAATACCTGCGGTTGCTGTTCACGCATAGGATCGCCCGAACCAAGTCGTATTCCGGATAAATGGACTTATCCAAGGGGATTTCATAGGTAATGTGTGGGACGCCAACCGCTTTACAGATCGCTTCTGCCGCGTCGCAATCGACTTTTTCAGCAGGCTGCGAGTTATAAGAAAAATACTGGTACTTTTCTTTTACATGAATCGACGCTGCCAACGAGCCTTTGCTGTCCCGACCGCCGGTCACGGACACTGCCGGTCGTTCCCATTTCTGCGAGATCAGTCCGAGATTGCTTTTCATGGTCTCCGCAATCCGGTGTACCGTTTCGTGATACTCAGTTTCATCCGTGCACATGTGAATAGGTTTGCGCGGCCAAATACGAACGGTCTTGAATTTTCCGTCTGAATAAATTACATAGTTATTGCAAATCAGCTTTTTCAGCTCGTGATAGTGGCTGATATCTCCCGGCAGTCCTTCCCCGTACAGACGATACCAGCGGTAATGTTCGAGCTTTGTCACATAGTCATCACGATGGAGTTCCTCAAACTTTGCGACCAGTTCTTCGTGAGAGCAAAGATAAAAATGCCCGTCTATATTGCCATAGTAAGCAGTACGCATGCTCTCAAAATCGCCGCAGAACGTCATGTGCGTCCCGGCAATCATCCCAAGAACAAACAGTCCCGTCAAATCGTTAATGGTCTGAAGACCGAGTTCAAAGCTGCCCTGAGACTGCTCCGCAAGGATACGCAGAATGTCTATTTCATCTACCTGATTTGAAAAGGGATTGTATGCGTGGCCAATCAGAAAGTACGTAATCCCATTCTTTTCTGTGGTGTATAGCTTTTGCCGACAGTGAAGCCAAATATGAAAGCTGTCCGAAAGAATTTCCTGCCGCCAATTTCCGAAGAAGGGAAACGCGCCGTCGATTGTGAGGTTCTGATTCGTAATCAGAAATCCCTGCTCGAAGATGGAGGACTTATATTCCGGAAAACGCTCGATATTTTCTTTTATATATGCCCAGTTTTCATTCATCCCAAGTTCTCCTTTATCGTCTCCCACAGCCTTGCCCGATTCCTGTCTCCCACGAAGCTGTTATGCGGGGTCAGGACTATATTTTCCATATCCCACAGTGGGCTGGATTCGGGCAGGGGTTCTTCCTCAAAAACGTCCAGCACTGCGTGGCCGCCGCTTTGCAGCCATGCGGTAAGGGCTGCTTCATCTGCCAGTGCGCCGCGGGCTACGTTGACAAATATCGCATTGGGATGTAGGCGGTCAAAAACCGCTTTACACACAATCCCGCGCGTTTCCAGCGTCAGAGCGATGCAGCAAATCAGGATATCGCATACCGCCGCAGCATCCGGCAGCGCATCCAGCGGCAAGACCGCATCAAAATCCGGCAGCACCCGCACGGTGCGATTCACGCCGGTGATATGGCAGCCAAAGGCTTTCAGCCGCTTGGCAATTTCGTGTCCCACGTCGCCGCAGCCGAGGATGCACACCCGCTTGCCGGACAGTTCCAGCAGGCCGCGATGCTTCTCCCATTTGTGTTGAAACTGATTCGCCGCAAAATAGCGGCTCTGCTTATATAGCTGCAAAATGCCGCCGATGGCAAACTCCGCCATTGGAACGCTGTACACGACCGCGGCGTTGTGCAGTTCAATGCTGTGAGCGCAGATATAGTCCAGCGGCACACGGTCAAGCCCTGCGCTGGTGAGCTGAATCAGCCGCAAATTGGTAAAGCGCTCGATGGAGTTATACAGGAACAGACCGTTGCACACGACTGCTTCATAGCGCTCCGGCTGCTCCACCGATGCACGCTCATCGGGATGCAGAAACACTTTGTGTCCGGCGGCTTCCAGCGCTGCAAGCTCTTCGCTATTCAGTTGAAACGCGCCGGTCACGAGAACGTTCATGTGTTCATTCCTCTCACGATTGTCTCCACGCAGGCACACACCCTGCGGTGGTTTTCATCAAACTGCTCCTGCGTCCAGGCAGCGCACTCGCGCTCCACACGACGAACATCCGCCACACCCTCCGTAAAAATACGCCGAATGTCATCCAAATCTGTGACCTTGCTCGTATTGCAAAAGCTGCGGGACAGGATTACATATTGCGAACCAAGGCGATAATGCTCCCCGATAATATACTCTGCCGGAAGCGTCCCCGAACCGGGACGGCCTACGCCGCCGAAGCCGTATGGAATATTTGCTTCACGAAGCCCGGCGCAAAGCCGATCCACCGTGCCGTCTGCTAGAAGCTGAAACATGAACTTTTGATGATAGCACAGGTGCAGATCGTTGAGGCCAATATGCATCTGGTCGATGCCGGGCACCTTGACCGTCTCTGGCAGATTGTCTGCCGCTGTATCCGTTTCCAGCAACGGCATGACCTTTGCGCGACCATCCACCATGCTTACAAGCTGACGCAGATCATCCGTTGTGCGCCACATAGGCAGCATGATAACATCTGCGCTATTTTCAATAGAGGCGTCAATCTCCGTCTGAGAGTTGGGATTCAGCGGATTGACGCGCGCCATAATTTCTGCCTTGTTTCCTATGGCAGCTCGGACTTTCGCTATGTCCTCCGGTACATGGTGGGACTGTACAGTGTCCATGCCGCCCTGCCGCTCGGCCTTGCCAAGCACCTCCATATCAATGAAGATGCGGTCAACGCCCGCGTCCGCCGCGATTTTTGCGACCGCCGGGTCGTTTGTGATGTACATAAGCTTCAACATATGTTTTCCTCAAACTGTCGCACCGGTATTAACATTATCTTCATTGCGTAAAACTTTGAACACAGTCATAAAAAGAATCTTAATATCCAGCGCAAGTGAGACATGCTGCGTGTACCACACATTCATTTTGATGCGCTCATGCCACTCCACTCCCTTACGTCCATGCACCTGTGCCCAGCCGGTGATGCCGGGGCGAACGTCAAACATATGCAGCTGCTCTTCGGTGTACTGCTCGAGCGGCCATGGATGATAAGTCAGCGGCGGGCGCGGACCAACTATAGCCATATCACCAACTATAATATTTATCAACTGTGGAAGCTCATCAATACTTGTTGCACGAATAAACTTACCTATCTTTGTAACTCGCGGATCATCCTTTTCGCTGTAAACGCCGCTTCCCGTACGCTCTGTGCCAACAGCCATGGAGCGAAACTTGTATATCGTGAACTCTTTTCCGTGTAACCCAAGCCGCTGCTGCTTGAACAGTATAGGACCAGGGGATGTGAACTTTATAGCAAGTGCAACAACAAACAATATTGGTGACAGAACAAGCATTGCCACTATCGAGATAGTTGTATCTATAACACGCTTCCAAAGAGTTCGATACATTTTATAGCTCCACAACCTTTTCCAAATTATTCACCCTCACCCCTGCCTTTACGACCGCACCCTTGCGGATTATCGTTCCGGCTTCAACGTGGCTGTAATCGCCGATCACCGCGCCATGCTCAACTATCGATGCGCTGGCGAGTATAACGCCCTTGCCTATCTTCACTGCGGGGCTGACTATGGTTTTCGCTTCAAAAATCGTTCCTGCGCCGGCCTCAACGGCTGGGCTGATTGTCGCCGTGGGGTGCTTCAGCACGGGCACGATAAAGCCTGCCGCCTGTAACTGCTCCGTCAACTTGCGGCGCAGCGCATTGTTGCCTATCGCCACGAACGCCATCGGATATTCATTAATGTGCTTTTTGCAGTTGCCAAGCGTGTCCAGCACGCTGGGCAGGGCCGTGTTATCATCAAGGAACGCTATCTTCTCAAACACGCCTATTGCTTCGGCTGTTTCGCGTACTACCTGCCCTTGCCCGCCTGCGCCGAGTATCAGCAGGTTCATATGCTTCGGCGCATTCTGCGGCTGTTCCACGCTCTCTGTTTTTGAGCACACAACGGATGCTAAATCAGCGCGGCAGTACTGTGCAAAACGCTTTACTATCACGTCCGGACGCTTGTTCTGCCCGAGATATGTACAAAGGCTGTACATATCCACGCCCGCTTCAAGCTTTTGCCGTATGAACGCATAGCGAAGCTCCATAGATGAAAGCTTGTCCGCAATATGATACCTTTCGTTCATAGTGCTGAGCAGCACTTGCATAAGCCTGAACGGCGGCAATGTTTCTTCACCGCTCATAATGAAGCTATCATTGCTATGATACAGGCCGATGTTATCCGCAATGAATTGCTTAACGCTCTGCGGCATGGGCAAATCGCGCGGCGCGTCCGATGGGATAAGCTCCACCGGGTCAGACGCCGTTCCGCCTTCCCCGCGCCCTGCAACGTTGCGTATATGCAACACTCCCGTATCAATGTCTATATCCTGACGGCGCAGCGCGGTAACCTCGCCAAGCAGCAGACCCATATTCAGGCAGAGATACGCCGCTACCTTGCGCGGCTCAACGTTCTCCGTCAAGTGCCTGTTAATTATACTGCATTGTTTGTCCGTCAGCATTAAAAACTCCTATAAGCGCTGCAAAAGCCCGCGACATTCATTCCGCGGGTCAATGGAAGTTCTGTTTGTTCTGTGTGTTCAATTCGTGAAGGCTTGTTTAGATACGCCTTCGGCAACCGTAGTCCTGAACTACAGCTGCTCGCTTTCTATTTTCCGGCGGCTTACTGCCCGCGTGCAATGGCGCGTCGAGCCAAGCTGTCGGTTTATGCGCCGAATGCCATCATACGGTAAAGTATGTTTATTTGTGCATTTTGCACAATAGCTCATTCGGCGTTAAAGGCATATATCATGCTTTTTGCTGTCTTATTTTATCATACTTTATAAAATGTCTCAACCTTTTAAGCAAAGAAAATAAACATACTTATTCTTATCATAGTCCGATATTCTTAATTTTGGCTAAAATGATATTATTTGAACATTTGTACTTTGTTGTTTTTATAACTATCGCCTTTTCAGTAATCAAAAATCGCCCATTTTTCGGCACTTTTGGCCTTGTTCCATCCGGCATCCACCAGTGATACCATAGATTGGAAAGAAGAACGCAGCGCAAAGACGATACTCGATACCGTGATACCCAAGCTGCATCCGGGCTGCATAATACTTTGCCACAACAATGGCTACAAGATAAAGGAGTACCTGCCTACGCTCCTTAAAACCGCACAGGAACAGGGCTATGAGTTCGTAACGGTAAGCGAACTGCTCCTTACAGGAGACACCATGATAGATGTAAACGGCGTACAGAAGTTGAAGTAGACAGCATACTGAAGGGTCAAATAATCAGATTTGACCCTTCACATTCATTTATTCTTCATCTTCATGATATTCCTTATATTCGCATGCGATGTAATCAATCTGTCGTGTTAGGATATAGCTTACATTACCAGGCTTTGGATCGCCAAGTCGCGTTATTGTTATCATATCATCTGTCACATTCATTGCCTTTCCCCATGGGCCTATTTCATTATTGCCTTTGAATGCGATCCATATCGGGTAATCATACTTTTTAGCGTATTCACAGACTGCCTTTATCATGCTCCCTCCTTCGTATATAAACTCGGGAGGTTTATCAGTTATCAATTTATTGGCTTTAATGAGTTTGTCCTCATACTCCCCATCGGCATCGATTCTAAAAATTTTATCAATGTCATGCACCGACAGTATTTCAAAATCACCATCTTCATCGAGCATATACATTGCGACTTCCTTTTCATTTAACGCGGCAACATAACCCACGTTGCACCTTGTTGGGTCGCTTTCGTTTATATATACCGAAATCACTTTTCCATGTTCATAAGCCTGCTTTAGTATTTGGTACATGTCCTATCTTCCTTCCATTCTCTTTTGCAGTACCCTCTTTATTCTCAACGTATTTGCTGCGTTCACCCTAATGGTTGATGCATCTTTCGTTTTTCTAAGGTTAGTAAGTTCGTTTAATATCGACTCAGGTGTATTAGTATTCTGTGAAATAGCCATCAGAACGTTTGAATCATGCCATTCCGAATACATTTTCTCAATTAGTTCAATGTCCGTAGTAAAGCTTATCTGAACATATTTCCTTACGTTTTCCGATAATCCTTTTATATATTCGTCATTTGATGCATCGCATATCATCATTAGAGCATTAGCCTTAGCAAAGTCTACCATTGAACTACGCAGCAGTATTTCAAGCACGCGGCCATTGTTCCGGTATTCCGACAAAAACTCAAAAAAAGTAAGCGCCGAATATCGCCCATCAGAATACATTCTTTTGCCCAGATTTATAGCCGCCTCATCATCGTACTTTGAATACTTCCTAAGCCACTTATCTGATAATGGTAAATGCGCAAGCTCAATATCAGCAATATGATTGCGATACAAATGAGTAATGACCTCATCAGAAAGCACTTCATACGGGATTTCCATAACTATGTTTTCCCAGATTTTATTTTCATCCTCTGCATGGTGCTGAAGAAAAAACATAAATCTTTCAAGCGTTTTAACACTGTTTTCGGCATCTGTGTTCCATGACAAGATCTCCATGGCATGTGTTGCCACGTCATCTGAAATAGCTTTATCTGCCTTTAATTCACCTATTATTTCACACGTCCGTTCAAAAAACATAGCTATGCCACCCTCAAATAAAACACAGCGCCGCATCAGCCATTTGATTGATTCGGCGCTGCAATCATTATTTCACAACTTCATCCGCCCACTTTTTCAGTTCATCTGCGCAGGCATTGCGGCGGAGAACCTTGCCCTCAACAAGCTTTGCACCCTTGCAGCTGTTTGCAAGGTATTCATTGGTTTCGCCCATGCCGCTGCCGCCTGATGTAGCAAACGGAATTATTGTCTTGCCCGCAAGGTCGTAACCTTCAAGGAAGGTATTCACTATAGTGGGTGCGATGTACCACCATATGGGGAATCCCACGAATACTTCATCGTATTCACTCATGTTGCCAAGCTTTTTTGCCACAGCGGGGCGGGACGACTTATCGTTCATTTCAACCGAACTTCTGGACTTTTTGTTCGTCCAGTCAAGATCTGCCTTGCCATATCTGATCACGGGCTCTATTTCAAAAAGATCCGCACCTATCGCCGCCGCCAAATTCTTGGCAAGGGATGCGGTAACTCCGCTGGCCGAAAAATATGCAACTAACTTTTTGCTCATATTACGCCTCCATCATTTTGTATTTACGATGAATATAGCCCAAGCAGACAATTTAGTCAAGCCGTGTTTTGCGAAGAATCGACGTTATTATTGCGCAAAAAGCCGCCAATTTCTCGGCGGCTTCTGCGCATTGTTTAAGGAGAGGGTTTATTCTACGCTTTTTGCTATTGTCAGGAATTCTTCGTCTATGGGTCCGCTGTATTCGCTTACCTCATAGGTTTCAACATTGCGAATCTTCGCGGCGGATTCAACGCCGTAAAGATCGGTAAGCTTGCCGCGCAGGCGGTCAGCCTCGGCCTGGCTGCCTGCATGATAACGCTCGCTCAGCATTGCCACCTGCTTTTCGCGCGGCCATTCTATGCGCTCGGTATGGTGCGGCCAATACATCCAGTCAAAATACTGGCATTCGTGGCAGCTTGCAAGCTTAACCTTCAGATCCATTCTTTCATCCGCCAGCGGCACAATAATGTCCGGCTGATGCGGATAGGGCTTCATGAAATCATCGCCCCAGAAAAGTATGGCCGGAGTATCCTCAAGATACGGTGTATCCGGGCAAATTTTGGGCACCGTAAGCAGGAAAGACGCATCCTGAACCAGCAGGGAGACGTTCCTATGGTCCGCATGGTAGTCATTGGTGCGGTTGGTCAGTATAACGTCCGGCGCAAACGTGCGAATATAGCGGATAAGGTGCTCACGCGCTTCAAGCGTAACCTGAAGCTGCCCGTCGGGATAATCCAGCACGTCGTAACGGCCGCCAAGCAGCCTTCCGCTCGCGGCAGCCTCGCTGCGGCGCTGGAGCTTGAGCTCTTCCCTTGTTACATCGGCATGATATGTGCCCGCGCTTCCGTCCGTAACGGAAAGCAAACGCACCTGCCAGCCCTTGTCGCGCAGTTTGGAAAGCAGGCCGCCGCAATAGGTATCCGCATCGTCCGGATGGGCGCCTATGCTCAATATGCGCTTCTCTTTTTTCATATGATTACTCCTTTTTATTTGTCAATGCAAAATCGCAAATTATCGTAACGTCCGGATGCAGCTGCAAAAAACTTGCAGGGACATGCGGGTCAACTTCGCCAAACACGGTTTTTTCTATCGCGTCCCGCTTTGCCGGACCCGATGCCAGCAGCACTATCTTCTTCGCCTTCATTATTCCGGCCATGCCAAGCGTTATCGCTTTATACGGTACGGCGTCAAGCGATGTGAAATTTCGGCTGTTTGCTTGGCGTGTACTGTCGCTTAGCTTAACTATGTGCGTTGGCGCGCTGAGCGAAGTGCCGGGTTCATTGAAGCCAATGTGCCCGTTCAGGCCAATGCCAAGCACCTGTATATCAACAGGGCCTATCTGGTCATACAGCGCATCATAGCGCGCACATTCTTCGTCAAGATCTCCTGCCAAGCCGTTCGGCACATGCGTATTCGTCTTGTCTATATCCACATGGTCAAACAGATGCTCATTCATAAAATATCTGTAGCTTTCCGTGTTCGACCAGCTTATGCCAACGTATTCGTCAAGGTTTATGCTCTTTACTTTGGCAAAGGATACCTCATTGGACTTATATGCTTCAATAAGCTTATCATAAGTGCCTATGGGCGTGCTGCCCGTTGCCAGGCCCAGCACGCAGTCCGGCTTTGCCTTTATTTCGCTTATCAGCATATCGGCAGCCACGCGGCTAAGTTCATCGTAATTCTTTGTCTCAATCAGTTTCATATGTTAAAATCCCGTATCGTTGCTCAAAAGGCGCTTTATCGTTTCTTCTACTGCCAGGCAGCTCATGCCGTACAGGCTTGCATTCGTGCCCATTTTGGATAAGCATACCTGCAAATTAGGCTGCACGGAACGCGTAAGCCGCCTTTCAACATAACGCAGCACATTTTGATAGCAGTCGGCAAGGTTGGTTATTATGTTGCCGCTAAGTATTATCCTATCCGAATTATATGCGCAGGAAATGTCACTCACGGCTATGGCTATATATTCACATATGTCGTTCATCAGCTTAATTATCCGCTCATCTCCGTTTGCGATGGCTTCATTTACGCCCGCAAGTGATGCGCATGCTGGATTTATTGACCGCGCATGCTCTATCACGGCGGATTCGCTTATCGTATGTTCAAAGCAGCCTTTGAATTCGCACCTATCTCCTGAAAGGCCTTCAAGCTGCGAATTAAAATGGCCGATTTCGCCCGCGGCGTTACGGCTACCGCGTAGCAGCATACCGTCCACCATTGCCGCGCTGCCAACGCCTGCCCAGCCAAACTTAACATACGCCATATTTGCCGTGCTTTCGCCCGCACAGGAAAGCAGATATTGTTCGCCAAGCAATGCCGCCTTGCAGTCGTTCTCAACTATTGCCGGCATGTCCAGCGCCCTTTCAAGTATTCCTACGCCGTCTATGTCCGCCCACTGCATCTGGCTCGATGCTGCTATGTAGCCATTCCTTAAAACGTGGCCAGATATGCTCATGCCGCAGCACGCTATCCTGTCCCTCGTTATGCCTGCATCGCGACATATTTCGCCAAGCATTGCATTCAACTCATCCGCAACGGTTTCAAACGATGTGCCACTGACGGTTACCAGTTCACGGTATACCGCCTGCTTGGTCGCCATATCAACAAGCGTTACCTTGCTTACGTTCGGCATAGCGTCAACGCATAGGCAATACGCCGCATCGGCGCATATTTCAAGCAGCGTGCTCGGCCTGCCCGCTACGCCCGCCTGCGCGATGGAATGTTCGGATATAAGCCCTATGCGTTTCAGCACGTTCACTATGCGCGTCATGCTGGTCGGGCTCAGCCCGGTACGCTTTGCAAGCGATGCACGCGAAATAGGCCCTTCCTGTTTGACCAGATCGAACACCAGCTTTAGATTATGAAATTTCAGGTCGGCTTGCGACTTTGGCGCCGTCTGATACATTTCCTATTCCTCCGTTATATTACCGCTTCTCAAGCTTTTCCCTGTAAGCGGTCAGTTCCCTTTCGCTGCCGCGGACAAAATGCCCCGGGGCGATCTCCGTCCATATAGGCCGTTCGTTTGCCGAATAGTTATGGCATGACGGATCGTATACAAGCACCTTTTTCTTCTGCTCAACATGCGGATTTGGTACCGGCACAGCGGAAAGCAAAACGCGCGTATACGGATGCAGCGGATGCTTGAACAGTTCCTCCGTCTCAGCAAGTTCAACTATAACGCCCTTGTGTATAACGGCTATTCTGTTGCATATGAAGCGCATAACGCTAAGATCGTGCGCTATGAACAGATACGTCAGCCCGCGTTCCTGCTGCAGCTTGCTCATAAGGTTCAGCACCTGTGCGCGTATGGATACATCCAGCGCGCTTATGGGCTCGTCCGCTATTATAAACTCAGGGTCCATAACAAGGCAGCGTGCTATGCCTATGCGCTGGCGCTGTCCGCCGGAAAATTCATGCGGGAAGCGGCTTGCAAATTCAGGCAGCAGGCCAACGTCCAGCAGCGCCTTTGCCACGCGTTCCTCTATCTCCTCGCGGCTCAGGTCATGCCTTATGTTGGTAAGCCCTTCGCTCACAATATAGTCAACCTTTGCGCGTTCGTTAAGGCTGGCCATAGGATCCTGGAATATCATTTGGATATTCTTTATCACCTCGCGGTCAGTCTCGTGATCTATCTGGCCTGATATGCGCTTGCCATCGTATATCACTTCGCCCGCGGAAAGCTTATTTATGCGTATTATGGCGCGGCCTATCGTGGTTTTGCCGGAGCCTGATTCACCAACCAGGCCAAACGTTTCGCCGCGATATATATCAAAGCTTACGTCATTTACGGCCTTGAACGCATTCCTGCCCTTGCCGAAGGTGACATCCATATTCCTCACGCTGAGAAGCGGCGTTTTTATCACCACGTTTTCGTTACTCATCCATATCACCGCTTTCTATGATTTCAAGCTCCTTCAGCCGCTTCAGGCATTCGGGAGGGTCGATCTTTGGTGCGCGCGGATCAAGCAGCCAGGTGCGTGCCTTATGCGTGGGTGAAACCTCAAAATACGGCGGACGCACCATGTAGTCTATCTTCAGCGCCTGTGGATTACGCGGAGCAAAAGCATCGCCGCGTATCACGCCGAAAAGTTTGGGCGGCGTACCCTTGATGGAGTAAAGCTCATGACCCTTTTCGCCAAGCTGCGGAAGGCTTGACATAAGCGCCCATGTATACGGATGCTTGGGATCGAAGAACACTTCTTCGCTCGTACCCACTTCAACTATGTCGCCGGCATACATAACGGCTATCCTGTCCGCAACGTTGGCTACAACGCCAAGGTCATGCGTAATATATATTGTGGTCATGCCGTATTTGCGACACAGATCCTTTATAAGCGAAAGTATCTGCGCCTGTATCGTAACGTCAAGCGCGGTCGTGGGTTCATCGCATATCAGTATTTCCGGCGAACATGCAACAGCTATTGCTATTACCACCCTTTGCCTCATGCCGCCCGAAAACTCATGCGGATACTGCTTGTAACGCCTTTCAGGCTCTGATATGCCAACGTCCTTCAGTATGTTCAGCGTTTCCACCTTGGCCTGAGCGTGGTTCATGCCGCGATTCAATATAAGTGCTTCGCTTATCTGCCAACCTATCGTTTTCAGCGGGTTAAGGCTGGTCATGGGGTCCTGCATTACCATGGCAATTTTCTTGCCGCGTATTTTCGCCCATTCCCGTTCCGTTTTGAACTTGGCCAGATCCATTCCTTCAAAAAGTATCTCGCCCTTATCTATGGTGCCGTTTTTGTCAAGTAGGCCTATGAAATTCTTGGTCAGCACCGACTTGCCTGAGCCGGACTCGCCAACTATGGCAAGGCTTTCGCCCTTATATACGTCCAAACTCACGCCGCGTATCGCGTGCAGGCTTTTTCCTCTCAGGCTGAAGCGCACACTAAGGTCTTTTACGGAAAGAATAACTTCTTTGTTCTGCAAATAGTTTTCCATGCTGCGCCTCCTTAAACGTGATTCTTAGGATCGGCCGCATCGCTGAACGCATTGCCGATGATATAGAACGCAATAGTTATAAACGCCACAACGGCTGCCGGGAACACAAGCTGATATCTCAACGTGCTGTCCATCATCAGTACGCGGCCGGCTTCAACCAGATTGCCCAGCGAAGCTTGGGATGTGGGTATACCAAGACCAATATAGGTAAGGAATACTTCGTCGCCTATGGCACCGGGAATCGCAAGCGACGTTTGCAGCATAATTACCGAAACCATCTGCGGCAGCAGGTTCTTTATAACTATCCTCAGCGTGCTGCTGCCAAGGCAACGAGATGCCAGATTATAATCCCTGTCGCGGAATATAACGACCTGATTGCGGATAAAGCGGGCCATGGCCATCCATCCAACCATGCACATGGATATGATTATGGTGGTCATGCTCGGGCGCAGTATGTAGCTTACAAGGATCAATATAAGCGTTTGCGGGATATTACTTATTACATTATATATCTCCGTCAGCGCTTTATCAAGACTCCTTACGTAACCCCATGCCATGCCTATTATAACGCCAAATATAAGATCGCTCAGCGCTACCACAAGGCCGATTATTATGGACGTGCGCGTGCCGGCCCATACCCTTGCCCAAAGGTCCTGACCTATTGCGTTTGTTCCGAACCAATATTCGCTGCACGGCGCAAGGTTACGAAGATGCATGCCGGTTTCGGGGTCATTGTTTATTGTAACGGGGTCATGCTGATTGGGCAGCAGCGGCTGAATGAAAGCGAAGGCAATTATCGCTATCAGCGCAACTATCAGTATGCGTGCAGCCCTATTGCGCCAAAAGTTTTTGAACGTGCTCGCCCAGTATGAATAGTTTGAATATGCCGTGCGCTCGGCATCCTGCTCGTTAAAGCCATGCAGTTCAAACCATTTGGGGGCTATTGCGGCTATCTGCTCGGCGGTATAATCCGCCGCATCATACATAGGCAGTTCTTTATCCGCCTGCTCCAGCGCAAGGCCTTCCTGTATGTGCTGATCCAGTTCGTCTATGCGGCGCATCTGCCTGTTGAAAAGGAGTTTTTTCTTCTTATCTGCCATTTTAACGGTCGTCTCCTTTCTTTACGAAGCTTATGCGCGGATCAATGAGCGCCATCAGCACATCACCAAGGAACATTCCGGCAATGCCTATCGCGGCATATATAAGCACCAGCGCCTGAACCATTGTGTTGTCCTGAAGCTGTATAACGTCTATCAGCAGGCTGCCTGTACCGGGTATGGAATAAAGGTGCTCAATATATATTGAACCGATTATTGTTGAAAGCACCGAACCAGGCAGGAACTGCGCCATAGGCACGAATGCGTTTTTAAATACATGGCGGAACATTATTCTGCTCCCGCTCACGCCCTTTGCGCGCGCAAGCTTTACATAGTCCATGTTTATATTATCTATCATATAGCGGCGCATCCACATTGCATATGAGCATATGCTCAGCAGCGATATGGAGAATATCGGCAGCACCCATGTGGCATAGTTGTTTTTGTCAAACAGCAGCGATAGATTGAACCAGCTTGAAAAAAACAGCTGCAAAAACAGCATCAACACAGCCGTAGGGAGCGCCTCGACAATGGCAATGAACGCCGTGCCGAGCTTATCCGCAAATTTTCCTTTGAAACGCGCCATCACGGCGCCGAGAGGTATGCCTACTATAAGCGAGAATATCATTGATATAACACCTATTTTAAGCGAATAAGGTATTTTCTTTTCTAGTATTTTTACTATGGGGTAATTCGGGCGATATATCCAGGATTTACCAAGGTCGCCCTGAAACAGGCTTTTATAGAAATTGAATAGCTGGACATATATCGGCTGATCCAGCCCTTTTTCTGCCAGCATACTTGCGCGAACTTCTTCGCTAAGCTTATCGTACTCCGCACCGAAGTAGCCTTCCATCGGCATAAGGCGCAGCAATACGAATATCAGCGTTATTACGACGAACAGCGATATTATCGCGCCCGCCATGCGCTTGAGGATATATTCCAACATGGGGCATCATCCGCGTGCCGCTAAGGTGAGCAAGCAGCGGCTCCTTTCTAAGAATGGCGTAAAGCAGCGGGAGGCATGAGGCGAAAACACCCCACGCCCCCGCGATATGGTTTATGATTCGGTCTTATTCTGCCGCGGCAAGAGCAGCCTCGCGGTCAAGCTTCCACTGTGCAAACTGTTCCTGATAATCGGTCAGGCTCATGGCTTCCTTAAGGACATGCTTGCCCTTGTAGCGCCAGATTGACACGCCGAAGGAGGAATATTCGCCATCAAACACGGTCAGCTTGCTGGCAACGTAGCCGTTGGAGAATACACGGAACGGTATAACGATACCTTCGTTTATCAGCCACGCTTCGGCCTTGGCAAACAGTTCATAACGCTTGGCCAGGTCTACCTTCTCGGCGGTAGCTTCCTGAACCATCTTGTCGTATATCTGCTGCTGTGCGCCAACATAGTCGGCATCGTCTATAACGCCGTTGTCGTAGTCTTCCTGAGTGTAAACATAACCGGTCAGGTACTCTTCCTGAGTGCACATGGAACGGTTGTTGTAGCTCCAGCTGAGACCCCAAGGATCGGCATAGGTCACAGGATCCGCAAAGTCAGGACCCCAACCTTCTTCCATAAGGCCATACTTGCCGGCGTTACGGACTTCGGAGTTGTAGTTGTTGGCAGGACCGGCAACAGGAACGATGTCGATATAGTCCTTACCAAGGAGCTCTTCGAGCTGCTGCTCGATTACCTGGGCAACCAGATCCTGGTTAGCCTGGTCTACGCGATAGTAATACGGGAACACGAGCGGGAAGGTCACGCCCTGCGCGCTCAGTTCGGCCATGGCCTGTTCCTTGTACTGGAGAGCGGTTTCGGGCTGGAACCAGTTCTGTTCGGTAACGGCCTCAAGTTCGCCGGTCATGGTGTAATCCTTACCGTCTACTGCAACGAAGTTCGGAGGAGTGATGGTGTTCATCAGGTATTCTTCCGGGCTGTAAGGATCGTAGCAGCTCATGGCCTTAACGCGGTCTATACCATAAACAATGGAAAGACGGAAGGCGCGGTTGTTAACGGCGGTCTTAAACGCATCGTTGTCATAGGTTTCGTCCATATGGGGATCGAAATCGAAGAACCACCACATTGCATCGTAAGTGGGACGGTTCGGGCGGACGATGTTCTGCTTTTCGGGATCGTTCATCCAGCTGTCCAGTATTTCTACGGGGATAGTGGCTTCATCAATCTCGCCGCGCAGATACATTTCAGGCGCAAGTGCTTCGGCTTCGGCGTTGTACTTGCCGTAAACGGTCTTTATAGATACGTTCTCGGCATCCCAATAATTGTCGTTGCGCTCCATAACCAGTTCGTTCTGGGGTTCCCAGCTGGTGCAGTAGTATGCGCCGTTGTAAAGCAGGGTGTCGTTGGAAGTGCCGTAGTATTCGCCGCACTCTTCAACGAACTGCCTGTTGGCGGGCATGAAGGCAACATAGGTCATCATGGACAGGAAGTACGGGCAAGTGTCCTTCAGTGTGTACTGGAGGGTATGCTCGTCAAGGGCCTTTACGCCAACCTCTGCAAAGTCGGTCACGGTGCCGTCAAAGTATTCCTTGGCGTTCACTATAACGTTTGCAAGGGTATCCACGTTGTCGGATTCGTTGGCGGGGGTCAGTATCCACTCGGCGCCGAAAACGAAGTCGTCGGCGGTAACGTCGGCATATTCGTTCAGTTCGCAGTCATACCACTTCACGCCTTCGCGCAGATGGAATGTCCAGACAAGACCGTCGTCAGAGGTTTCCCAGCTGGTCGCAAGGCAGGGCTTCACAACGCCGTACTGGTCATACTCTATCAGCGTGTCAACAAAGTTGGACGCGGGCTTGAAGTCTACGGTGGAGCTCGTCGCCAGATAGTTCAGCGTAGAGATCTCCGAAGGATACAGATAGCGGAAGGTAGCGTCCTCTACATAGGGGCTTTCCTCTGCCGGCTCACCGGATGTCTGAGGAGCATCGGTGTTAGCGGGTGTGTTGTTATCGTTTGTCTGCTTGGGTTCATCGGTATCGGCGGGAGTATTGGACTGGCAGCCAACTACGCCGAGGACCATCACCAGGCAAAGCACGATAGCAAGAATCTTCTTCATCTTGGTTTTCCTCTCTGTTTTATAATATTTCTGCGAGAATCCCGCAAAACTTTAAATTCGCCTATAATATGGTGCTTCACACGTTCCGTGTTTATTAACACCATGTTAATTAAGTTGTACAAAGGATATCACGCTCGTTTGATATTGTCAATACAGCGTGCAAACTCTTTTGCTGCCAATTTTATAACAGGGTGTGATTTTCTTCTTTCATATGGTATACTGTGTGCATAAAAAGAAAGGTTAAGGTTAGCTGTAAATGAAAGCTGCGGTATTTGACATAGGCGGAACATTCGTAAAGCATGGTATATATGAAGATGGTGTTCTGAAGGATGTGTCCTCCTTCCCCACCTGCGGACAAGATGGTGCGGATACATTGATTGAACGTATACGCAATGCATGTGGAAGCATTACCAATATTGATGCGATCGGCATATGTACCCGCGGGCAGGTTAACTGCGACACCGGCGAAATAATATACGATCCGCCTCACCTTATCCCCGGCTATACTGGTAAGAATCTGAAAACCGAATTCGGCGCGTTTGGCGTACCCGTAGCCGTGGAAAACGATGCTAACTGCATGGCCATTGCTGAATCAAACGCACTTAGTGCCGATGTCACAGCGGATGTGCTCTGCCTTACTTACGGCACATGCGTAGGCGGCGCGATAGTTCGCGGCGGCACGGTATATCATGGTGCAAACTGGTCTGCCGGTGAATTTGGCATGATGTACATGAACGGCGAATACTACGAGAACATCGCAAGCGTCACCCGTCTGGTTGAACAGGCGAAGGCAATGGATGCCTCTCTTTGCGACGGACGCGCGATAACCGCTCAGCTTAATCGCAGCGATGTATATGCCCTTGTTGACGGCTGGGCTAAGCAGGTAGCCGAAGGCTTAGCCTCGCTTATGCACATATTCAACCCCGCCTGCATAATAATAGGCGGCGGCATAATGGAAGATGAGAATGTATTCAATATGGTCACGTCAAAGGTAAGCGAATTGACAGCGCCAGGTTTTGACGTAAATATACGCAGTGCCCGCTTTGGCAACAGCGCGGGACTTATTGGCGCGGGTATACTTGCGCAAAAGCTTATGAAATGACGTCCAAAGCTTTCGTTTTGAACCTGTGCAGCAGGCCCGTATAGCAATCCGTAAGCGCATTGCTTATAAATTCGCCGTCCCATTCAAGATAGTTTGTTGCTATCATGGTGGCTATGCCGTGAACATACAGCCACGTTTCAAGGTGCAGCATATATGCTGTTTTCTCGTTAAGGCCCGTATTTTTGGATATAAGCTTAACTATTGCCTCCGTAACGTCCTTACCGCTGTCATCATTTATGTTTTCGGCCGACCTGTCCCGCATAAAAAGCAGCTTGAACAGCTCCTTTTCTTCGGTAGCGAAGCGTATATATGCCATGCCCATGGCCTTATACGGCTTTTCTTCGGCATGCGATGCGGCGCCTATGTATCCGCGGTATATCCTATCCGCCGCCTTTATGGTTTCCAGCCGGACCTCCTCCATGTTCTTGAACAGGCCAAATATAGGCTTTACCGAGCAGCCGAGCTCTCCCGCTAGCGACCTTGCCGTAAGGCTCTGCGGTCCTCCGCGCCGTATTATATTTAATGATGCATCTATCAGCTGTTCTCTATTGAACATAAACTTAGGCGGCATAATGTGTCTCCTTAATATTCTAACAACGTTGCGCAACGGCAGTTGCGTTTATTATACATATAACCCGGTCTTTGGTCAACAAAGTCCGGGCAATGTTTACTTATTCCTGCACATTGGCCTTCATCCAACGGTTAAGCACCTTCATCTGCTCCGGAGTATGGAACCAATGCTCTCCTTTTTCCATTACTGTAAGCGTTGTTGCACAGGATTTCGAAAATCTTTCTATTGTCTCTCTCGGTGTCATGTTGTCTTTGCCGCCGTATATAATATCCGTCGGTTTATCCCATTTGTATGGATTTTTTCGCACCCAGCTAAGATAGTTCCAGTTGAGCGTTTCGCCGAAATCAGTTGGTATCTTTATGCGCTCAGCAAGTTCCTCTTCTGTGACCCCAGCCCATTCCATCATTGTACATATCAGCTTTTCCATGTCTATAATAGGCGATATGAACATTGCCTTATCTATCTTCTTATCCTGCAGCGCAAGCATGCTGAACCATGCGCCTATGCTCACAGCACAAACGCTGATGGAACTGTATCTCTCAGAAAGCAGCTCATATGTCCTTTTTATCTCAGGCGCAGCCATCCACGGAAACAGCTTTTCCTTGCTGTTCTTCCGATCACCATGCTCCGGCAGGTCTATAGCTATAACCTGATAGCCCTGTGGGCAGGCGTATTGCGCAAAATTATACGCTTCTTCCTTATAGCCCATCTTGCCATGTATATACAAAAACGCCTTGTCGCTTGGCTCGCCTGCTATTATTGCCGGTATATCGTTTATTTTCGTACGCTTTGCTTTTATCTCCGCCCTTGCGTTGGCCACATGCTTGCGTGCCACAAGCTCGCTCAATATAGCATCGCGGTCGTAATTACCGTTTGCGAAGCCCTTTATGTTCTTAGCTGCCATGCACAAACTTAGGCTGAACTCTGTAAGAATAGCGTTTATCTGCCAATCCGCATATGGGTTCGAATCCGTAACTATAAGCGTAGCCAAGCTGTTCACGACAAGCCACATGTCCCTAAAGTAGCAATCCGCCGTATCGGCATCCATCTTATATGTGCGCATCAGCGATTTTCTCAGCGCAGCTTTCGATTGCTCCATCGCCGCTATCGTGCACGGTTTTTTCTCGTCTACCTTTGAAATGAACAGCGCCTTATAAAGCATCGGCTCGTCCTTAGCAAACTGAATATATTCTGACATGAACCCAAGAAACGGCACTGAATACTTCAACCCGTCCTCTATGTATTCATCAAACAGTTCCTTCGCGATTTCAAGCACGGCGCCGCGAAGCTTGTCTATCGAATAAAAATAATTGAACATAGGCCTGGTCGACATGCATCCCGTTTCAGCTATGTCACGTGCGGTGATTTTCTCTATTCCCTTTTCCCGCGTCAGTTCAAATGCTGCATTAACAATATCTTCCCTTGAAAACTTGGTCTTAGGCGGCATGGTCTATCATCTCCTATTATGTTGCTCTTCGTATAGCTAATAATGCCAATTGTATAACAATCGTTATTATATACTCAATTATGTGATCTGTCAAATCAAGACTCCCCTATATGCCCTTGAATTAAATCAAGAAGCATATAGGGGACTCATCGGGAGCAAATTATATTTTGGCGGCGCTTATACTTTTACCGCCGGATCCATCGGGAAGAATATAACGTAGCACTCCGTCATCTCCCCAAGGAATAGGAATATGTTTTCGCCCATTTCAATATGGCGCTTGAATGTAAGGTCGGGTATAAATAGTCTGCCGCAGGTGCGCTTAGGGCCTTTTAATGTGTATCCAACGTCGTTCGGTTTTGCATGCAGGGCATTTGCAGCCTCGCAAAGGCCCGGCAGTTTCAGCCGCTTTTCAAGCTCGCCAAGGCTTTTCTCCGCATTTATATATACCAAATGGTCAGGATCCTGAAACCAGTTTATGTTCATATTAAAACCTCCGTAATAAAAATGCCGCCGGAAAATTCTCCAACGGCATAGATAAAAAGCTATCCTAATGCTGCTTCCGTGTCCAAATCCGCGTGGAGAAGCTTGCTCCGTGCAGGTCTTCTGGCTCGCGCATCATTGCTTTGCTTCGCCTTCCCGTAATAAACAGTGGCTTATTGAAGCATCGCTCGCGCATACAGCGGCGGGACCGCGCAGGCTTTTAACCTGCTTCCCTTTTAACCGATCGATTATCGATCAGACACGGAACATATTCATGTTCATATTTATTGTATCATTATGCGGCGCATATGTCAAACGCCGGCACTCTTTATGCCCCGGCGGCAGAAGTATATGGATATAGCCGTAGCAACGCACCAGCCTATCGGCCAAGCAAGCCATATTCCGGTAGAACCGAGCGCCGTGCCGGACAATACTACTGCAAGCGCTACCCTGAGCAAAAGGTCAGTAAACGTTGATGCCATAAACTGCTTCATCCGTCCCGAGCCGCGCAGCACACCATCCGCAACAAGTTTTGCAGATACCACAATATAGAATGGCGCAAGAATGCGGAGATATGTTACGGATGTTTTCAGCGCAAGCTCTGTCGGATTCTCCAGGAACAGCATCGAAAGCTTATCCCCAAAGAAGAAATACAGCGCAATCAGCGGAACTGACAGCATCCATACCATCTTTGTTCCGGCCCAGTATCCGCTCTTTACCCTATCGTATTTGCCTGCGCCTATGTTTTGCGCCGTGAAGTTGGATACGCCGTTGCCAAGCGTTGTGAATGATGTTATAACAAGATTATTCAGCTTAACGCCGGATGAATATCCCGCCATAACGGCAGTACCGAATGTGTTTATAACGCCCTGAATTATTATGTTGCCCACCGAAATAAAGCTTTGCTGCAGAACGCTCGGTATTGCTATTCTGGCTATTTTGCCCAGTATTTCACCGGAGAACAGCGGCGCGCGTTCCTCCGTTTCAACTGTTTTCAGCCTTGCAAAAACAAATACCAGCGCCAATATGCAACTAACGCCCTGGCATATGAAAGTTGCCCATGCAACGCCGGCTACGCCCATCTTAAACGCCGTAACGAACAATATGTCCGCACCAATGTTGCTGAGCGACGATGCCGCAAGGAAGTAGAACGGCGTTTTGGAATCGCCAAGCGCGGAGAATATGCCCGTTGCAACATTATAGAAGAACACAAACGGAAGTCCGAAAATGTATATGCGGAGATACAGCGCCGAATCCGCCATTACCTCGGCGGGGGTATTGATGAGCATCAGCATCTTTTCATCAAGCAGCAGCCCTGCCACCATAAGCACAGCGCACAGCACTCCGCTGGCAATAAACGTGGTAGAAACAGCCGTTTTCATGTCCTTCACGCGCTTTGCGCCGAAGAACTGCGCTACGACCACCGATCCGCCAATATTACAGCCGAACGCAAACGCGATGAATATAAGCGTTATTTCATAGCTGTTGCCAACGGCTGCAAGCGCATTTTCGCCTATGAACTTGCCCGCAACAAGGCTGTCTGCAATATTATAAAGCTGCTGGAATATTATGCTGCCAAACAGCGGCAGACAAAACCTCCACAGTACCTTTTCGCTCTTTCCGACGGTAAGATCGTTATTCATAATTTTATCCCACCCCACAGCATTATTCATATGCAGCAATTCCTGCATAACTCACAAGCCCATATTATATTCCCTCACCTTATTTTTATCAAGGTGTCTTGCAATAAATAGTTGCGGCTATGTATAATATGGATATTATATGTTGATTGGGATGCGCAATGAAACGACTGACCATAGGCATTTTGGCCCATGTGGACTCCGGCAAAACGACCCTCAGCGAAGCCATGCTTTATGCAAACGGCACGCTTAGAAAGCTTGGCCGCGTGGACCACGGCAATGCCTTTTTAGATACACACGCGCTTGAAAAGCAGCGCGGTATAACCATTTTTTCCAAGCAAGCGGAACTTAACTATTCCGGTTGCACTTTTACGTTGCTTGATACTCCCGGTCACGTTGACTTTTCTGCCGAAACCGAACGTGCGCTCGGCGCAATGGATTATGCCATACTGGTTATAAGCGCACCCGACGGGGTTCAGAGCCATACGGAAACGCTTTTTCGCCTGCTGAAACGCGCAGGCGTGCCTACATTTGTATTCGTGAACAAAACCGATATCTCATCAAAGTCCCGCTCTGAAATTTTAGCTGAATTAACTAAGCTTTCGGCAGGCTTCATTGATTTTTCAGCCGATAGGCCAATAAATGATTTTTACGAGGAGTTAGCCACCTGTTCCGAGGACATGCTGAACGAGTATCTGGCCGAAGACATTATAAGCGATGAGAAGATCGCATCCGCCGTAAAAAGCCGTCTTGTGTTCCCCTGCTGCTTCGGTTCCGCGCTAAAGCTGAGCGGTGTAGACGGATTCCTTGATTGTATAGCACGCTATACTTTACCTATAACCGGAAACGCCAAATTCGGCGCGAAAGTATTCAAAATAGCAACCGATGCTCAGGGCGCGCGGCTTACATTTATTAAAGTTACATCCGGAAGCCTGAAGGTAAAATCAATTCTTTCGGGCACAGACGGCAGCAGAACATGGAATGAAAAAGCCGACCAACTCAGGATATATTCCGGCGCAAAGTTCAGAACCGTTGATGAAGCATTTGCCGGCAGCGTATGCGCCGTATGTGGGCTTACACGTGCAAAACCGGGCGACGGGCTGGGCATAGAGCCGCCCGCACCAAAGCCTATGCTTGAACCTGTGCTCACATACAGCGTCCAGCTTGGCAATGGACTTGACGCCGCAAAAGCACTTGCCGCATTAAAAAGGCTTGAGGACGAGGACCCCGAACTGCACATAATATGGGACGAACGGCTAAAGGCGATACATGTTCGCCTTATGGGCGAAATACAGCTTGAAGTGCTGCAAAGCCTTATGAAGAGCCGTTTCAATATGGATATATCCTTCAGCCAGGGCGGCATACTCTATAAGGAAACCATTGCAAACAAGGTTGAAGGCGTTGGCCATTATGAACCGCTGCGGCATTATGCAGAAGTGCATTTGATATTAGAACCGCTCAAGCGCGGCAGCGGGCTTGTTTTTGCGTCAAAATGTCCTGAAGATAAGCTGGATAAGAATTGGCAGCGGCTTATACTTACGCACCTTATGGAAAAAACACATATTGGCGTACTCACCGGTTCACCTATAACTGATATGAAAATAACCCTTGTCTCCGGACGCTCGCATATTAAACATACCGAAGGCGGGGACTTTAGGCAGGCCACATATCGCGCCGTAAGGCAGGGACTTATGCAGGCGGAAAATGTACTGCTTGAGCCATGGTACGAATTCAGCCTTACTATACCCGCCGAATATATAGGCCGCGCACTGAACGATATGCAGCTTATGTGCGCCGATTTCAGCGCACCCGAGCAAGGCGAGTCATCCGCCACCATACGTGGTTTTGCGCCCGTTTCTGCCATGCAGGGCTATTCTTCCCAGCTTGCGCTGTATACCCGCGGCATGGGCAAGCTCAGTCTTATCGGCAGCGAATATCAGGAATGCCATAACAGCGCGGAAGTAATAAGCCAAATTGGCTATGATGTCGAAGCGGATACATTCAACACGGCCGATTCCGTGTTTTGCAGCCACGGCGCTGGCCATACCGTAAAATGGGACAAAGTATTTGACAATATGCACCTGGAGCGTGCACTACGGCCGCAAGCCAAGCCTTACACCATATCTGATATACCGACATATCGCCCGCTATCCCGTGCGGACGAAGCGGAGCTTATCAGAATATACGAGCGTACATACGGCCCGATAAAGAACGACCCGCTTGCCGCATTCCGTAGGACTTCGCCTAAGCAATCCCAAAGCACAGCCGAACTTTGTCCCTTCCCCACCGGGCCGGACTATCTATTGGTAGACGGATACAACATAATATTCGCATGGGATGACCTTTCCGCCATTGCAAAGGATAACATGGACTTGGCACGAAGTAAGCTGATAAACCTGATGTGCAACTATAAAGGCGTAAGGCAATGCGAATTGATACTTGTATTCGATGCATACCGCATAAAAGGGCATGTCGGCAGCATAGAAAAGGTGAATAACATAACCGTGGTATATACTAAAGAGGCCGAAACGGCCGATACATACATTGAAAAAGCCACGCACGAATTGAGCAGGAACTACCGAGTAGAAGTTGCAACCTCGGACCGAATGGAGCAAATAATCATTGCCGGCAACGGCGCGGCGCGGCTCAGTGCTAATGAGTTCAGAAAGCAGGTAGATGCAGCCGTAGCTGCAATGCGGGACTTGATGGAAGAATATGCGCTGCGTGAAAAACCATCGGCAAAGCTGGCACAAGGCCGCATAGTCGGTCTTGGTTCGCCCGAAAAATAATAATCATCTACAAACAAAGACCCGATCGCTCGGGTCTTTGTTTGTACTGTTAAGTACAAAAGGAACTATATGAGTAAGATTTAGGATTACTCTACTACCTTTATCTCCTTGTTCTTCTTGCCAAAGTGGGTCAAAGAAACAACTATGCCGCCACAGGCTATCAGCGCAATAACGTTGGGCAGAACCATAAGCTGGTTGAACATATCGCTCAGTTCCCAAACCAGATCGTTGGAAGCAAGGGTGCCGAGGAATATGAACGCCAGAGAGATCACGTTGTAAACGGTTGTGGCGATCTTCTCACTCTTAGCATTCTTACCGAAGAGGTAAGCCACGTTGATCTTGCCGAACATGTTCCAGCCGAGAACGGTGGAGAACGCGAAGAAGAACAGCGCTATGGCTATGAAGATGTTACCGCCGGCTTCGCCAAGCAGAGTACCGAAAGCGGTCTGTGCAAGGTTCGTTTTGTTGATAGCTTCGGGTATGGTGCCGTCCGCCAGTATGCCGCCCTTGGTATAAAGGGTGATAACAACGGTCAGAGCAGTGATGGTCAGAACAACAAAGGTATCGATGAACACACCGATCATGGCAACGGTGCCCTGCTCATGAGGATCCTTAACGTTAGCCTGCGCATGCGCATGAGGGGTGGAACCCATACCGGCTTCGTTGGAGAACAGACCACGCTTTGCGCCCTGAGAAACCGCCTTCTTTATGGCCGCACCAAACGCGCCGCCGATGATAGCCTGGGGAGCAAAGGCATACTTGAATATAAGGCCGAAAGCTTCGGGAACCTTAGTGATGTTGGCAAACAGTATTATCAGACCGCCAAGGAGATAGAACGCAGCCATTACGGGAACAACCTTTTCGGTAACGGAAGCAAGACGATCCATACCACCAAGGAATATGAAGCCCGCAACAACGACCAGCACTATACCTATTATCCAGGAAGGAATGCCAAAGGCAGTCTGAGCAGTGGAACCGATGGAGTTGGACTGAACCATGCAGCCGAAGAAACCAAGGGCAAGTATGATGGCGATGGCGAAGAAGCCGGCCAGTATTTTACCTAAGGTGCCCTTGAAGGCAGTGCGGATGTAGTAAACGGGACCGCCGTGTACTTCACCGTTTTCCTTAACAACGCGGGTCTTCTGTGCCAGAACAGCTTCAGCATAGATGGTGGCCATGCCAAGGAAGGCAATTATCCACATCCAGAATATTGCGCCGGGGCCGCCTACGAGGATGGCGCCGCTGGCACCGACTATGTTACCGGTACCAACCTGAGCCGCGATTGCGGTTGCCAGAGCCTGGAAAGAGCTCATGCCGCCGCCCTGCTTGCCGCCCTTGAGGGACAGCTTGCCGAACACGTTCTTCATGCCTTCGCCGAAGCAGCGAACCTGCACGAACTTGGTGCGGATAGAGAAGTACAGACCGCAGCCTAAAAGCAGCACTACAAGTATGTAGTCAGACAGATACGCATTGATCGTCTGCACAATGGGGAGTAGAATGTCGTTCATGTTTGTGATATTCCTCCTAATGATTTACCAAGACAGATAAGAACACCCCTATTCTTTTTGCTCGGATTATCATCAGTTTACTAAATAAAAACCATCTTCTCAATGGTTTTTACGATTGAAAAAATAGATTAAAAAATTTATTCTGCGTTATAAAGACATGCAAACATAAATAATTTAACACAATTACGTCATATTTATCATAATTTCAGCCAATATTCAGTTTTGCGTTTTCCGTAATTTTCTTTGTATTTTCTCGAAAACAATAAAATAAATTTCTTTTGCTTTTTGTATGATGTTTAGTTCCTGTTAAGGAGTATAAAGGCATGCAAATGTCATTTTTACGTTTGGGGCATGTTTTGGATATAAAAAAACGGCGCTGTCGAAGCCGCGCCGTTCTTCACTCATTCTATTCTATAAGGAAATGTTATTCTACAACCTTTATCTGGTCCTTCTTCTTGTTGAAGTGCGTCAGGGAAACAACCAGCCCGCCGCACGCTATAAGACCGATAACGTTGGGGATAACCATCAGCTGATTGAACATATCGCTCAGTTCCCAAACCAGATCGTTGGAGGCCAGAGTGCCGAGGAATATGAATATCAGAGAGATTACGGTGTAAACGGTTGTGGCGATCTTCTCACTCTTAGCATTCTTACCGAAGAGGTAAGCCACGTTGATCTTGCCGAACATGTTCCAGCCGAGAACGGTGGAGAACGCGAAGAAGAACAGCGCTATGGCTATGAAGATGTTACCGCCGGCTTCGCCAAGCAGAGTACCGAAAGCGGTCTGTGCAAGGTTCGTTTTGTTGATAGCTTCGGGTATGGTGCCGTCCGCCAGTATGCCGCCCTTGGTATAAAGGGTGATAACAACGGTCAGAGCAGTGATGGTCAGAACAACAAAGGTATCGATGAACACACCGATCATGGCAACGGTGCCCTGCTCATGAGGATCCTTAACGTTAGCCTGCGCATGCGCATGAGGGGTGGAACCCATACCGGCTTCGTTGGAGAACAGACCACGCTTTGCGCCCTGAGAAACCGCCTTCTTTATGGCCGCACCAAACGCGCCGCCGATGATAGCCTGGGGAGCAAAGGCATACTTGAATATAAGGCCGAAAGCTTCGGGAACCTTAGTGATGTTGGCAAACAGTATTATCAGACCGCCAAGGAGATAGAACGCAGCCATTACGGGAACAACCTTTTCGGTAACGGAAGCAAGACGATCCATACCACCAAGGAATATGAAGCCCGCAACAACGACCAGCACTATACCTATTATCCAGGAAGGAATGCCAAAGGCAGTCTGAGCAGTGGAACCGATGGAGTTGGACTGAACCATGCAGCCGAAGAAACCAAGGGCAAGTATGATGGCGATGGCGAAGAAGCCGGCCAGTATTTTACCTAAGGTGCCCTTGAAGGCAGTGCGGATGTAGTAAACGGGACCGCCGTGTACTTCACCGTTTTCCTTAACAACGCGGGTCTTCTGTGCCAGAACAGCTTCAGCATAGATGGTGGCCATGCCAAGGAAGGCAATTATCCACATCCAGAATATTGCGCCGGGGCCGCCTACGAGGATGGCGCCGCTGGCACCGACTATGTTACCGGTACCAACCTGAGCCGCGATTGCGGTTGCCAGAGCCTGGAAAGAGCTCATGCCGCCGCCCTGCTTGCCGCCCTTGAGGGACAGCTTGCCGAACACGTTCTTCATGCCTTCGCCGAAGCAGCGAACCTGCACGAACTTGGTGCGGATAGAGAAGTACAGGCCGCAGCCTAAAAGCAGCACTACAAGTACGTAGTCAGACAGATACGCATTGATCGTCTGCACAATGGGGAGCAGAATGTCGTTCATGTTGTGATATTCCTCCTAAGATTTGTCCGAGTCAAATAAGAACACCCCTATTCTTTTTTGCTCTGATTTAGTATCAGTTTACTAAATATTATTACGAATCACAATGCTTTTTTCAATGGAAAATTTGAATTAACATCTTCTTTATACATGTTATTATTTACACAATACTTATATATTCACTTTGTAATTATTGCTTATATATCTATAATCTCGCATGTTACTGCGTAAATTCCTGTTTCTTCACATTTCATTTTAATGTTAAAAAACAATTCACAAAGTGTTTGATTTATAGTTAAAATTTCCTTCACATTTTTTCTGTATAAAGATTTCGTTAAGAACATATGCTTATGCCTGCCTTATGTTGTATAAGTATGAGTTAATTCGCATAAAAGCAGGCCGCTTTCGCGGCCTGTCTGTAACTTTATGCATTATGCGGCATCATGCTCATATTGCAGCTTATACAATTTATAATATATGCCGCCCTTCTCAAGCAGCTCCTGGTGCGTGCCTTCCTCAACTATGCGCCCCTTGTGCATAACAATTATGTTGTCCGCATTCTGTATTGTGGAAAGCCTGTGCGCGACCATTATAGTTGTGCGACCTTCCATCATCTTACCGAGCGCATCCTGTATAAGCGATTCTGTTTCGGTGTCTATATTGGCCGTAGCTTCGTCCAATATAAGCACAGACGGCTTGAATGCAAGCGCGCGTGCAAACGATATAAGCTGCCTTTGCCCGGCCGAGAAAGCCGCTCCGCGCTCTATAACATGGTGCGAATAGCCGCCATCCAGCTTTTCAATAAAGCTTGCCGCATTAACGGTCTTTGCCGCCGCAATTATGTCCTCATCCGTGATGTTCTTCTCATTCAGGCGGATGTTGTCCTTCACGTCTCCGGTGAACAGGAACACGTCCTGCAGCATCTGGCCTATGTTGCGTCTAAGATCCTCCAGCTTTATCTTTTTAACGTCTATGCCGTCTATTGTTATGCTGCCCTTTTGAATGTCATAATAGCGGCAGATAAGGTTCTGTATTGTGGTTTTGCCCGCGCCCGTTGCTCCAACGAACGCCACACGCTGCCCGGGTTCAACCGTGAAGGATACATCCTTGAGCACCCAGTCCTCGTCCTTATAGGCAAACCAAACATTCTTGAACTCTATTTTGCCCTTAAAGTTATCCATGCTCACCGCATCCGGTGCATTCTCTATCTGCGGTTCCGTATCCAGCAGCCAGAATATACGCTCCGCGCAAGCGTTTGCGGATTGTATGGTGTTGAACTGCTCCGCCAGTTCCTGTATAGGCTGGAAGAAATTATTTATGTACCGCTGGAATATTATCATGGTACCTATGGTTATAACTCCATCTATCGCCATATGGCCGCCAACGAATATCAGTATCGCAAGAGCCGTTATGTTCATAACGTACGGCACGGGGCTATACAACGCAAACGCCATAAGCTGCTTCATGTTTATTCCGCGCAGTTCCTCCGTCCTTGCTTCAAAGTCATCCTTAACATCTTTTTCAGCCGTAAATGCCTGCACTACCTTCATGCCGGATACATGCTCCGCCACAAAGCCGTTCAGTTCGGATATTTTGGCGCGCATTACGCGGTAAATCTTCCGTGTGGCCTTACGGAAAACAAACGTTGCAACGGTTATGAACGGGATAACGATGAATATATACAGCGACAGTTTAACATTGTAGCTGAGCATCATCACTATAACGCCGCCGAGCACAAAAAAGCTTTTCAGTATATTCACTATAACGCTCGTGAACATTTCATTCACCGTTTCGCAGTCGTTAGTTACCCTTGTGACCAGCCTACCTATAGGGTTATCGTTATAGAAGCCTATGTGCAGCTTCATCATGTGGCTGAATATATCGTTGCGCAGGTTATATATTATCTTTTGCCCCGTTGTGGCCAGTATGCTTGCCTGCGTATATGTAAGTACCATCACGGCAATAACCGTGCCAAAGTACAATAGGCCAAGCTTTATGACCTTGCTCAGGTCATCTGCCCGCAGTTTTTTCAATTCCTCTATGCTGAAACCATTGCTGGATATCTTTTCATATTTTGCAACGCATTCATCCACCGCTTCGCCCAATATCTGCGGCTGATACAGTTCAAGCCAAACCAGCACCAGTATTATCGCAAACGCCAGCATAAAATAGCCTATGTACGGCCGCGCGTATCTGAGAAGGCGGCGGTTTGGCGAGAGCGTTTTTTCTTTTGCCTTGCTCATGCTCACAGCTTGTATTCCTCCTTCTTCATCTTTTCAAGCAGCTGCCTGCGGTATAGATCCGCATACATTCCGCCTTGGGCCACCAGTTCTTCATGGTTGCCCTCCTCTATTATTCTTGACCCATCGATAACGATTATCTTGTCTGCATTCTGCAGCGTTGAAATACGGTGCGCAATAATTACATTCGTCTTACCGTGGCGCAGCGTTTTAAGATTTTCAAGTATCTTTTCTTCTGTATCGGTATCAACGGCGGAGAGCGCATCGTCCAGTATCAATATTTCAGGATCAAGTATCAGCGCACGCGCAATGGATATCCTTTGTTTCTGTCCGCCGGAAAGCGAAACGCCGCGTTCGCCAACCATAGTTTCATATCCATCGGGGAAATCAACTATGTTGTCGTGCACACATGCCATTTTCGCCGCCTGCTGAATTTCCTCAAATGACTTGGCATGGTTGCCAAAGGCTATGTTATTGCGTATGGTATCGGAAAAAAGGAAGTTGTCCTGCATAACATAGCCGGTTGACGCCCTTAGCGTTTGCAGCGGTATAGTATGTATCTCCCTGCCGCCGATATAAAGCATATCGTCGTCCGGATCTATTATCCTTAGCATAAGGTTCACAAGCGTGGTCTTGCCCGCGCCCGTGCGACCCACTATGCCAAGCGTCTGCCCCGGCTCAATATGGAACGATATATCCTTCAGCACATCCCTATCCGTACCGGGATAGCGGAACGTAAGCTCGCGTGCCTCAATTTCACCCTTAACGGGCTCAGTAGTGGCTATTTCAGGCAAAGCATCCTTTATATCGGATTCTGTATGTAAAACGCTCTCAACACGCTTCAGCGAGGCTGAGCCGCGCGTTACAACGTTTATTATCCTGCCTATGGATGCTATCGGCCATACAAGCATATTAAGATACTGCACGAACGCCGAAAAGTCGCCCACGGTTATGCGGCCGAGTATCGCTATATATCCGCCGTAGGCTATAGCTATTGCCATGGAGCAGCCAGCAATCATGTGCATAAACGGGAACATAAACGCCTGCACCTTCGCGTCCCTTATATTAGCCGTGCGCGATTCGCTGTTGACAGCTTCAAACGCCGCTATTTCCTTCTCTTCCTGAACAAAGGCCTTTATCACCTTTATTCCGCTGAGCTTTTCCTGCACAAAATCGGAAACCTTGGCGAACACTTCCTGCCGTTTGGTAAAGCGCTTATGCATCTCTCGCCCGACAAACATGCTCACGAAAGCGACCATGCTGAGTGGTATAACCGTGACAAGGCTCAGCCTGAAGTCTATCTGGAATATCATCTTCAGCAGCGTGGTGACACCGATAGTTATCATATCAAGACCCATCATTATCGTTGCCGCAAACGTCATGCGCACGGCCTCGATATCGTTGGTCATGTATGCCATTATCTCGCCCGCGTTATGCTCATGGAAATACGATACAGGCAGCGTGTTAAGATGGCTGAAAAGATCGTTTCGCATATCGCGCTCTATTTTTCTTGCCGCACCGAATATGCAGTATCTCCACCCTATCCTGCCCGCCAGAACCAATACGGCTATAACGGCCATCCTTATGATTGCAGACGCAAAGCCGGATTCATCAATGGTCGTGTACTTTATTCCGTCTATGACCTGGCCGACTATGCAGGGAACCTCCGTCTGCGCGCTGTCTATCACTATAAGTATAGCCATGCCCAGAAGATAACTCCATTTGTACTTTCTGAAAAACTGATGTGCGTACGGGCTGCGCAAAATGTCCATTATGCCAGCCTTACGCGCTTTCTTTTGCTCCATTATTCTCTCCTTCATCTCTGAGTAACATCGTATATTATATCGCATCTTAGCGAATAATTAAACAATTTAATTAGTTACTTAATTTTGACCAATTGTGCGCAGAGCTATGGAAAAATGTGCGATTTTATGATATTGTTTATCTTAGCATTTTAACGCTTTTAACGGAGGACATCCAATGGCAAAAACCGTATGGATAAGCGGCGCTTCTCGCGGGATAGGCAAAAGCGCGGCGCTGCATTTTGCCCGCGCGGGCTACAAGATAGCCGCGGGTTATCATGAAAACGATGCCGCGATGCAAAGCCTTATGCAGCAGTTGGCGGAACTCCGTGCAATGGCCGTTCCCGTCAAGGGCGATATTGCCGACCCCGCTGCGGCGGAAGGCATGGCCGAATATATATGCTCTACGCTCGGCGGCATAGACATATTGATAGCCAACGCAGGCGTTGCGCATTATTCAATGCTTGAGGATATGGCGTATAATGAATGGCGGCGCGTTATAGATACAGACCTTACCGGCGTATATAACATGATACATGCCTCCCTCCCGTCAATGCGCAGACGCGGCGGCGGAAGCATAATAAACGTATCCTCTGTTTGGGGTATATACGGCGGCTCCTGCGAAGCGGCGTATTCGGCGGCAAAGGCGGGCGTAATAGGCCTTACGAAGGCGCTTAGCCGCGAGCTCGGCCCATCCGGCATTCGCGTGAACTGCATTGCCCCCGGCGTTATAGATACGGACATGATGGTTAAATTTGATGAAACCGATCGGCAGCAGCTTATAGACAGCACACCATTGGGAAGGCTCGGCACAGCGGACGATGTTGCAGGCGCAATGCTTTTCCTTGCATCGGACAGCGCTTCGTTCATAACCGGGCAGGTGCTTGAAGTCGGCGGCGGTTTTCCATATTGACATAAACTTTAACGGAGGAACGATAGATGAAAACAAGATGGGGCGAAAAGCTTAACAAGGCAAATATGCTCAGCGAATATCCGCGCCCGCAGCTAAGGCGCGAAAGCTACATCAATCTAAACGGAGTGTGGCAGTACGCAATAACCCCTGCCGACGCAGTACCGGAAGCCATGGACGGCGAAATAATCGTTCCTTTTTCGCCCGAATGTGAGCTTTCCGGCGTAAACCGCACAGTACATCCGAACGAGTCGCTTTGGTATACGCAGCATTTCGATATTCCATCCGGCTTTAACCATGGGCGCATACTGCTGCATTTCGGCGCGGTAGATCAAATAGCCACGGTATACATAAACGGTTGCGATGCAGGTAGCCACGTTGGCGGATACACCGCCTTCACCATTGATATAACGCCGTATATTCGTCAGGAAAACGTTATAACCGTTAAGGTGCGCGATTTTTCGGACGCGTCATATCATTCTCGCGGCAAGCAGAAAACAAAGCGCGGCGGAATATGGTATACCCCGCAGAGCGGAATATGGCAAACAGTATGGGTTGAAAGCGTAAGCGAAGAATATATCGAAGAACTGAGCATTACGCCGCTTTTTGACCAAAGTGCCGTGGAAATAACCGCTTTCAGCAATTATGCCGATTCGCAAAAGGAAACCGTTATCCGTGTGGGCGATGTTGTGGCCTATGGTACCGCCAATCAGCCTATACGCATGAGCATGTCTGGATTCCGCGCATGGAGCCCCGAATCGCCTTATCTTTACGATATGGATGTGCGCATGGGCGAGGACAGCGTAAAAAGCTATTTCGCCATGCGAAAATTCTCCGTAGACATAGACTCAAACGGCGCGCCGCGGCTGATGTTGAACAACAAGCCGTATTTTCACAACGGCGTATTGGATCAAGGCTATTGGCCTGATGGTTTATATACCGCGCCGAGCGACGAAGCCTTTATACACGACATTTTAACCATGAAGGCCTACGGCTACAATACTCTCAGGAAGCATATAAAGATCGAGCCTATGCGTTTCTACTACCATTGCGACAGGCTTGGTATGCTGGTTTGGCAGGATATGCCAAACGGAGGTGAGTTATATAAAAGTACCGTCGTCTCCCTCCCCCTGTTCGGAATAGGCGAAATAAGCGACGGCAAGGCTAACTACGCCCGTTTCGGCAGGGCGGACGAAAAAGGCCGCGCGCAATATTACGCCGAGCTTAAGGAGATGGTGCTTCAGCTATATAATTGTCCATGCATAGCAATGTGGGTGCCGTTCAATGAAGGCTGGGGACAATTTGACGCGGCAAAGGCATATGACTTTATACTTTCGCTCGATACAACGCGCACCGTTGACCATGCAAGCGGCTGGCATGACCAAGGCATCGGCGATGTAAAAAGCCTGCATGTGTATTTCAAGCGGTTCGATTTCGCATCGGATAAGCTTGCCCGCCCCGTTGTTCTGAGCGAATTCGGCGGCTTCAACCGCCGCATAAACGGCCATTGCTTTAACCGCAGGGATTTTGGCTACAAGCGCATGAAAACCGATGAAGCATTGTTTGAAGCGTTCAGCGCTCTTTACGAAAAAGAAATAGCCCCCGCTTACGCAAAAGGGCTATCCGCTGCCATTTACACGCAGCTGAGCGACGTTGAGGACGAGCTTAACGGGCTGTTGACATACGACAGGGCTAAAGAAAAACTCCCGCCCGATAAAATGCGCGAACTGTTCGAAAAATTATTTGCTCCCCTTGAGTAAACGTACCTCGCTTTCGGTAAAAAGCATTCGTACCGTACCGAGTTCATCGGTGCGGTATATTTCTGTTCCCAGCTTTTTAAGCCGCTGCATGGTTTCCCTGTGTGGATGGCCGTAATCGTTATTCTTGCCAAGCGATATCACCACGGCCTTCGGCTGCACGGCGTCAAGAAATGCCTGCGAGCTGGACGTTGACGATCCATGATGGCCTATTTTCAGCACGTCCGCCTGCAGCAGCTCCTTTTCTGATGCTATCATCAATTCCTCCGCATAGCTTTCGGCATCACCCGTGAGCAGCAGCGATGTCTCGCCGTAGATCACCTTTATAACAACGCTCATGTCGTTAAGGTTGTCCTGATAATCAGCGCCTTTTATGGGCGAAAGTACACGCACCTCAACGTCGCCATCCCAATTTATCGTGGTTTTTGCGCTGCCCCATATCACTTTGGTCTTTACCTTTTTCTTTTCAAGTGCGCTGAGCATGCGGTCGAATGAGCTTGTGGTGTTCACGGCGTCCGGCATGTAAAACGTGCCTATGTCGTAATTATCTATCACTCTTTTCATGCTGCCCATATGATCGCTGTGCGGGTGGGTCATTACTACCACGTCCAGCTTAGTCACACCCTCTTCGCTAAGCACATTCTGTATACTTTCAAATGAATCCGGCGTGCCGGCATCAACAAGCATGGTTTTCCCATTCGGTGAACGAAGGAATATGCTGTCGCCCTGGCCAACGTCTATAAATGCGGCATACACGCCGTCGGCACTCTCCGTTGCGACCGAATTTATAGCACCCAGCAAAAGTTCAGGCTTGAATATTAGTATAAGCGCCAGCACAACCGCGGACAAAATGGATATAAGCTTTGCCTTCCCGCTCTTTGGCACTTCTTCCCTTTCAGTTTCTTCTTTCTTTTCCTCAGGCGTTTTCTTATCCACTATCACCTTTTCGGTAGCCCTTGCCGTCACATTGGCGTTTTTTGTTTCGTTTGCCTTATTATGAGCTGTTTTCTTTTTCTGCATCGCCCGCTCCTTTCAAAATTAACATTGTTGTATTATACTTCACTTTCACCCCATATGGAAGTCATATGTTATGCCCTTGCTTGACAATGGCTGATATTTGCAGTAGAATTGCGTTTGCGTGATTTTTGCGCATAATACGTCATATTTATTTATCAGCAATTATTCGGAGGTCGTTTTATGTCAAATGGTGAGCGGATCATGGATATCGCGCGCGCTATAACCGGGGAAGGTTCCTGTGACAGGCGCATCGATTCACTTGATCTAACCGAGATAATACTTGAGGTTGAAGATGAATTTGACCTTATAGTGGAGGACGAAGAAAGCATTCATACGCTGAATGATCTTATCAGCCGCGTGGATGCGCTTACCGCATAATAATAGGCGCGTAAGCTTTTGCCGGGAGCATGCGTTCCCGGCATTATTACGGAAAGGAGCATTTTGAATGCAGGAGCTTAAACTCAAGCGCGTATACCGCCACTTTAAGGGCGATTACTATTTGGTAGAGGATACCGCACGACACAGCGAAACAGGCGAAGAATACGTTATATACAGAAAGCTGTATGGGGACGGTTCGCTTTGGATAAGGCCGACAGCCATGTTTTTGGGCGAGGTCGATCATGAAAAATACCCCGACTGTGCGCAGAAATACCGTTTTGAATTACAGGATATTCTGAGCAAAGCCGGCCATTGATTAAAAAATACGCCCCTGCCTCGGAGCATTTTACTTAAGGCAGGTTTTTTTTCATTTTATTTAAGCATCTCTATTTTGCCATGCTGAATACGTTCTATGTTGCGTCTGATTTTCTCCTCGTCCCAGTTCCACCATTCAAGCCGCATAAGTTCAGTTATTGCAGCATCATCAAAACGTTTACGTATCGGTCCTGCCGGCACGCCCGCAACTATGGTATACAGTATAGAATATAGAAAAGGTATATGTCTGTATTATTACATGCGCCGTCCCAAATACCTGAACACCTTATTTTTATATTCAAGATACTCCTGTCCGAACGTAGCTGTCATGTATTTTTCCTCCTGCAGTATCTGCAAATGCAGCATTACTACTGCAAACACCGTAAATGCAGCCATAAGCGCATTGAAGTACATCAGCAATACACCTATATACATGAAGTCAAACCCAACAAACGCAGGGTTGCGGCTGAACTTATATATACCGCCGGTAACAAGCTTAGTCTTATCCTTGTCCGGTATGCCCGCGCGCCAGCTGTCTTTCATGCATAAAACGGATATAAGAAATATCGCATCACCTATAATCCCTATCAAAAAGCCCGTGAATCGAACTGATGGCGGCATATGGTTCCATTCAAACACAATGGATGCAAGCTGAGCGATAACTGTGCCGAGCGTCGCTATGGACATCAGCCGCTCAACCGTATGCAGTTCCTTTTCCTTCCTGCGGCCTATCTGGTGCGTTGTTATCCCGTGCCGTTTCTGCACGATCATTTTGGCAAAATATATGCCGTAAAATATTGCCAGCACTATAAGCGCAAGTATTTTATAGTTCAGCATTTCTTCAATCGGTGTTTTCATCTTTTCTCCTTCTGCTTTGTTATTTTTCAAGTGCTGCGCCGTCTATCTGATTCACGGTTACGAACCTCCCGCCGTAATACACGGCCCAGTTATTGAACACACACGACAGTGCCTTCGCCTGGTCAAGCGTTTGAACATGTATGAACCGCGCGTCTATCGCCTTTGCTTGGCAGTATTCCTTCAGTTTTTCCACCCGCGCGGCAATATACGGGCATTGATCATCATAATACACTAAAAGGCCATTGTAATCCACCTTCTGCGTTTTGGTGCCGGCCGTAAAATGCGGCGCCGTACCGTCAAAGCTGAGCGCAAGCAGTTCATATTCGCCCGCTGTGTCAACGGTTTCAAAGCCATACCTCTTGGCGAATTCCTGATCCGACAGCCATGCTTTCTGCTTATTCGCTCCGAGCATACATATGCCGGACTTACTGTTCGCCTTTGCATCCGCAATGCAGTACTCCATAAGCTGTTTGCCGTAGCCGTGTCCCTTAGGCGCACCCTGCACCCACAGGCAATAGATATAGTAATAATTGTCTCCCTCTATCGGTACCCAAGCCTTTTCAAGCGGCGCATATTCAATAAACACGCACTCCTTGGCGTCCAGTTTGAGAAAAACATGGCCCTCCTTCAGCCGCTCAGCCAGCCATGCACGCTTTGCCTCTATACCCGGATGGCTTTTCTTGGCCCGTATTATGCAGAATATATGCTCGTCCGCCACATTTTCAGGCGTCAGGTTAATAAATTCGTCCGCCATGCTTGTTTCCTTCCATTCTTGTTGCTTTTATCAACGGTTTCAGCACATAATAAGCCGCATAACCTATCGCCCAACCATCTATATATATCCCTTCCAAAGCCTTCGCATTATACTACTATGTCGTTTTTTAGTCAATATCGGGCAAAAAAGCAACGGCACCCTATTAAATGCCGTTGCTGATTCATGTTGCCTTATTGCAGCGCCGCCTTCACGGTTTCCGGAATCTCGATTGTATCATCACTCATCTCTATATTGCCGAATATAGCTGCCTTTGCGTCAAGCACAACCACTTTAACGTGCCCTTCGCACGTGAACGAAAATCCGCTTATGCGCCCTTCTGCTATACGAACGGTTATGCTGCCGCTTGAAAGCGTCATGTCCAGCTTGCCGCTTTCCGGGGCTATCACCGTCGCAATGGAATGCATCGTGCTGCTGTCAAGCTGTACAGTATAACTCACTACGCCCTGCTGCTCATCTTTGGTAAAATCTGCGTCCTGGCATGCCAAGTAAGCAATATCCATCAGTTTTGCCATATCGGCAAGCTTCTGTTCGTTGTCCGATGCCGCACTGCCATCCTGTCTTATCGTCCTTTCGCCGTTCCAATAAAGCGCCAGTGCATCTTTGCTTATGCAGTATATGGATTGACGAGCATAGAATTTCAGCTTCTGCTCAACCACCACCGGCCCGCAGTCAGCATTAAGCGATATATCAGCAGCCTTATTCTCCTGCTGTTTCCATTGCTGCCACGCAGCAAATAGCATAAGCGCGTCCTCGGTTATAACAGGCAAGTCCTCTGAAATCGACGCGGCCGCCTCCACCACGGCATCTGGCACATCAAAGTCCGCATACGTTGTAATGTTGTCCATTGATATATCCACATGCAGTGTTAAGTCATTATTCAGCGTTCCATCTACCGAAACATTTATCTGCTTCACGCTCAGCCCCTCAAGCTGTACCCACGCCTGCACTGCCTGTGTCTGCGCCACTTCGTTCGATATTTCAGGTAAAACGGCCGTCAATATCTTCTTTGCCGTATCACCTTCTGCTGTTATCGTCCAGCAGCTGCCGTCGCGCTCAGCTTTCAGATCGCGGTACAGCGGCGCAAGCTGAGTTACCATCGCAGGATAATCAGGGAAGCTTTCTTGTATTCTATACGTTTTGCCGTTTTCCAATATCACAGCGCCGTTTGCATAATACAGCGGCACATTTTCAACCCTTGCATAAGATATGACAAATGCCCTATTGTTGACCTACTGGAAAAAACTATATTCAATGTGTTATACTATCTGCATCTTTGGATAAGGATGTAATTGCCCATGGAAAAGCGGAAAACCGCCGCATCGGAACAGACCAAGCGCACTCTTGCGGCGGCGTTAAAAGAGCTGATGGCGCAAAAGCCCATTGATAAGGTCACCATACACGACCTTACGGAGCGCTGCGGCATAAGGCGGCAAAACTTCTATTATCATTTTCAGGATGTATACGATCTGCTGCGGTGGATGTTTCAGGAAGAAGCCGTGGACCTGCTCAAGCGGCACGAAGGCGCTCTGCTTTGGCAGGAAGGGCTTTTACAGCTTTTTCATTATATAGAAGAGAACAAGGCCGTGTGCCTTTGCACGCTGAACTCTGTTGGACGCGATCATTTAAGGCGTTTCTTTGAGGATGATGTATACGCCATAATCCACCGCGCCGTTGAACAAGTTGGCGCGGAAATAGGCGTGCTTGATACAAAACAGGCTGACATTGACCTTATAACTCACTTTTATGTTGCAGCGCTTGCCGGAATGCTTGAAAGCTGGCTGCTCGGCACCATTGACCGCACGCCTGAGGAGCTGATAAGCTTTGCTGATCAAATTTTGCAGGACCACATGCGCGGCGCGCAGGAACGACTTAAAGAGCAACGGAATAATTAGGAATCACACAAGAAAAGCGAATATAATAAATAACCCGGGTGCCGTAAAGCATCCGGGTTTTGAATTGCAGTAAGTTACGATTAACGCTTGGAGAACTGCGGCGCGCGGCGGGCTGCCTTCAAGCCGTACTGCTTTCTGTCTTACGGGTGAAAACCGTTGATTTTACTGGTTTTTTTAGGTTTTCACGCCTCGGTTAACCCATGAGTTCACCCATTCCGCGTCTTATTCGGTGTAGCACCTTTTTTGGGCGCAAATGCTTTGTTCACAACCGAGGACAATTCTTTAGGCTTATTATACTTCACCTTAGCATAAATGTCCATCGTAATTTTGCTGTGCTTATGCCCCGCCAGGTACTGAACCGTTTTCGGATCTGCGCCGGAGTAAATCAAATTCGTGATGTATGTGTGGCGCAACTGATGCGGAGTTACCTGAAAATCAAGGGTGTACACCACATTTCCATTATGCGCTGCTTTTTCTCCCAACTTCGGCGTTACCGTGCGCTGAATTTTCTGCCCATTGATATACCGGACATAGGTACGCTCCTTTGTTGATCTTGTGACGATATACTGCCATACTCGCTTGAACTGCGTATATGACAGCGGATCTCCATCACGATTGGCAACAACATATTCTGAAGTTGCAACCTCTTTTGCTTCCTGTAGGCACTCCGTTAGAACTGAAGGTAGAGGAATGTCCCGCCTTGCAGATTTTGTTTTCAGATCGGACGAGATAACGGGCCGATTATGTTCCGAATGCCATGCTCTTTGTACGGAAAGGTATGGTGCTTCGGCATCAAGAAACACACAGTCCCATTTTAACGCCAAGATTTCTTCCCGTCGCAAGCCAGCATACAGACCAATCATTACAAACACATACGGAGGAAGCCCCTTGATGGCAACGAGAAGTTTATCAACCTGTTCGTCTGTAAGTGCCTCTCGTTCTTTCTGCGGCTTTCCTCCTTTGGAAGAAAGAGTTTCACAGGGGCAGGAATCGATGATTTTGCTTTCGACTGCAGAATAGAAAATGCACTTATACAGCATCTGAACCGAGCGATATACTGAGCATGATTTTGAGGAGACATTCACCATCGCAAGCTTGATATCATCTGAAGAGACTTCTGCCATATATTTATGGCCCAGCGGTTCAATGATATAGTTTTTGACCTTTGAAGTATAGTCTATGAGGGTTGTTGGCCGTATTCTTGCAGATTGCATGGTGAGCCAACGCTCACAATACTCGGCCACAGTCGGTGTTGTTCTACGGAAAACCGCATCCTCAATTTGGCGCTGTGCTTCTTCCACTTTTTCAAGAAGTTCTTCCGGAGTCCTTGCGTAAAGGGCGACTCGCCTGCCATCGGCATCTCCAATTCGTGTTCTGTAGTATTCGACCCCCTTTAGCACCACAGTGCCATACTTGGGTATCTCTTTTTTCTTTCTTGCCATTCTTTCACCTCCCTAAACGTTGGTATCAGCTGCCGAATTTGTGAGGATGAGCAAGTTATTTCTTTTTGGGACGGTGCTGCTTGCGGTATGTCAAGTTGTTATCGGCAGGTTTTGCCCTCTTTGTGCATTTGGCAACATATTCCTGAAGCGCTGCATCTGTAAAATACACGCACCCATTTGGAACATACTGGACGTAGGAAATCAAGCCGTTTTGTCTGGCTGCATCCAGCGTGGCAATACTAATCCCCAAAATCTTGGCAGCTTCTTTTCGTGTAATCAGTTTTTCCATATGCGCATTTATCCTTTCATGATATATTCAACCCTCCGATTCTCTGGTAATAAATGCGCCGTTCTGCTGGTTTCAAATACATGACTCCCAGCCAAGTTAACATTCCATCAACTCACAAGCTCACTATATTACACTTGCAACCAGAGTTAATTACAGCATTCTTTTTGCGGCACACCTCCGCCCTTGGCGAACGGGTCCATGGAAGTCTCATCCCCCCGCCTTCATTATGGCCGGGCCGCGAATTACGGAAGTATCATTATTGCCCCTGGCGGATCATCGCGCATACGGTTGCCGTCCGTATTTATGTGCTCTTGGCTTTGGCCTGCCAAACCAAATGGATAGCCGCTTGCCGCCAGAGGAACGAGAGGGCGCCGCTATGCAATTTTCAAGGTTCATTGAAAACGGGATTGCCTTCATAAAGTAAAAACACTCGAAAAACGCAAAATCTAATGCTCTGAGAAAAAAATTTAAGGCTCCGGCAAATCACCGGAGCCTTTGTCTAAATTCTGAACTCCGAAATATGCAGAACAATATGCAGCATAATGTATTGCCTACAATCCTCGTCGAGATTGCCGGCATAACTGCTCAGCCGGTTAATCAGAGGCATATATAGAGCAAGCAGGGAATCCAACGCTTCCCGGTCTCCGCATACAGCAGCTTCCAGAAGCAGTCTAAAATCATTATCGGTCATTTTTTCGCTCCTTTATAAGGCGCTCTCTTAAACGCTTTATTGCAAGGGAGCGCTGGTTGTATACATGCTGTACAGAGCAGTGGAGCTTTGCTGCAATTTCAGATGGTGTAAGCTCTTCGACAAAAAGCATTTCCAGTATACGTCTGCGCATCAGCGGAAGTTCCCGGAACGCCTCAGCCAAACGCTGTTCCTCGAAATCAAAGCTATCCGGCGTAACACCAGCAGATAATAGCGCCGTATCCACAATTGCAACATCAGCTTCTTCAAGGGGTACGGTTTGTAATTGCTTTTTTTCAGCACGCAGATAGTTCTTCTGTGCATGTTCTGCAGTTATGACGATCCATCTTGTGAACCGGCCACGCAGTTCATCCCTTCCGTCCATGGGTGACATTTTTTACGCCTCCTTTGGCGCATGCCACCCCGGCAAAAGAGATCAAAACACGCCACGATGGCATGCTATGATCTGTAAAATATGGGGTTAAATCAGGAATTTGAGCGGAATCGCAGCGCATCAACGCATCAAAACCACCTCCTCCCTGTATAAGCGAGGGTTGTCTGCCCATAAAAACACCCACCCGTTGACAGTTTTTATAAACTGTACAAAACGGATGGGTGCTTGGCGGGGCTCAACAGCTCCACCTCTGAAGTCATATTTCTACGGTGAAAGGACCTGCTTGTTTGTAGGCAGAAAAGTCTCAAATTAATCTCAACTACGGTCACAAAAACGGATAAAAGCCGCAGTTCATGTTCTGCATTATGTAAAAAGCGTTTTTAATTCCTGCATATGCTCATCTGTGAGATATGGCTCTGCCTGCCTGAAATAAATCTGTGACAGGGTCTTGCTGCCGGACATAAACATTGCTTTTATGAGATAGTAATGGACTTCCGACTCATACATATCGATGGACAGCAAATCCATGGATAGTTCCTGTACGCGAAGGTAGTTCTTTTCTCTATAAAGCATAGAGAGGTACCGTTTCATGTAGTGCAGAAACTTGTTTTGGTAATACAGCGTTTTGGGCATTAGCCAGTGGTAAAAGTCGTACCGCGGAAGGAGACTTCCGCGGTAGAGTCCTATAATGCTCTCATACAGCGCCTGTAAAATCGCCGGGTCGGAAGAATTATCGATCCGTTTGCATGCATCGTCGAAGCGCTCAACATCAGTAAAAATCGTGTAATTAGGGTTTAACGTAAATGTCCCGTGCGACGCCTGAATCAAATCGCGGAGCCCTATGCAGGCAAGCGTCTTGCGAAGGCGGTATACGACATTCTTAATCGAATTGTACGGATTTCCCATGTCTGTACTTTCCCATATGACGTCTGTAAGCAGCCGCAGAGGATGTTCTCTTTTGCGGTTTAAGAGCAGAAATGTCAGGAGCACATATCCAGACTCATTTGTAAATGAATCATCTTTTAAAACATCGGTTGCAGAAATGATTTCCAGTTTCCCAAACAGATTTGCCTGAATGATTGTTGGCTGTTTTATACTCGCATAGCGCCGTTCTCTCCACTCCTGCAGCAGTATTTCATTTAGCTCCACAACGATGCAAAGGATAACAAGTCGTAAAAAACCCGGATCTTCCACATCGCGTTTCGGATTATCCACGCCGAGAAAACCGGCATTGAGTCTTTTTTGAAACGGAACCGCTAGAAGCGAATTCACACTCCGTTTCTCCAAGTATCTGTATTCTTCCAGGAATTCAGTTTTAATCTGCTCCAAATCCGTAATAATGATTGGCGTATCGCTCTTTAGTGAGCAAAGCCAGCGCGGAAACATTTCGAACGGCATAAATTGGAGATTGTCAATTTCGGGCGCTATTCCAGGGGCACAGCACTCATATGTATTGACTCCGATACCCAACTCATCGTCCACTTCAATGACATACGCTCTGTCAGCGCCGTAGAACATAAGCGCTCCCTGCAGTGCCAGTTCGATTTTTTCCTTTGGGTTCGTGTTGTTGCGCAGTTTGGTTTCCAAATCGCTCAGAATGCGCAAATAATCGCAGCCATTACCGTCTACATTCAGTCTGCAGATTCCTTCCTTTCTATCACCGTTCATCATAGTGTTCACCTCCTATTTGGATGATACATCCCCAGATAAAACGCAAAGCTGCCCAGTAAGAACCGGACAGCCTTTCGCTCTCGTTGACCGTGCAGATATAGACTGTACGGTGCAGAATATTCATTTGTGTTGACATAGTGCCTGCTAAGCAGAAATCGCTACCTCCAGGGAAAGGATTCACAACTCAATGCTCGTCATGAGCTTTTTCGATGATGTCAACCAACTGCATCAGCAGATCGCAGGTGAGTATCTTTGTTTTCACAGGGAATTTATCAATGCGCTCATAAAGGTCGCGCATGATGACCTGTTCCTTATAGTCATAGGAATCCAACAAAAGCTGATCCACTGTGGTGTGCAGCATGTTTGCCACTGAAACCAGCAGCTCAATGCTGATCCCGCCCTTGCCATTTTCGATTTTGCCGAGGTGGCTGTTCGTGCAATTCAGCCGTTCAGCGAACTCCTCCTGCGTCATTCCGAGGTTCTGACGCATCGCTTTTATGCGTCTTCCAAGAGCTACTTTGTCCACCAGCATCGTCTCCTTCTATATTATTATTTTACAAAAAAGAGGCGTGCTGTTGAAGTTACTATAAATCCATTATCCACCTTAATAATGCGTATTTACGCCTTGAAGTGGTTTTGTATTCATCAAAACAACAGAAAAGTAGATTCACAGTTTTGTAAGTTCTTAAAAGTCAACCATCAAACAACTCCAGATTACTGATCATTGCCGCAATGTCCACGTTCAAATCTTCCTGCATTTGTATAGATGGTGTTTCAACGCCTCCGGCAAGCAACTGACCGTTTGCGATTCGCTCGTCAATAATGGATCGAATCATTTGCTCAAGCGCCTCACGCCTTATCCCGCCGTCAATTTTAACACTTACCGGCGCAGGTTCAGCAAGCTCGGGATGTGCAGCAATATATGCATTCAGTGCGGCTATGACAACTGCGCTTTTTCGGTTTCCAAGACGCTCTAAAAGCTCTCCTGCCTGCACCTGTTCTCGCGTTTCCGAACCGAACTGCAGCGAAAAACGGTATTTCCCATCCCGCTTCACAACGGAACCCTCATTATTGTACCGCGCGCATGGCCATCTGTCCTCGCGCAAGCATCTCATAACCGATCGCGTTTGCCTTTGGATCCTCGATGAAGGTAGCCTTCGCCACAAGCGGGGTATGCTCAATCAACGGTCTGAACAGGACACTTCCGCCTCCAATAAAGATGGCGGGATTGGTACGCAAATCCACCTGAAGCTCACGCAGCTTGTCCAAAATATCTTTTGCGTGCAGCTGAGCCGCATCACGAATCGCCTTTTTTACCGCATCTGGCAGTATCGTTTCCTGCCCCTGCAGCACTGCACAGATATGCTCGTCTTCAATGCGCATGTCGTGCTGCGCGCTGATTTTGCCAATGATATCATTGTTCATGGTGATGACTCCGCTCTCCAAACTGCGGCAGAATTGCAGATCCGGCTTTCCGTTGCGGAGGAGAAGCACATCGGTAGTATATCCGCCGATATCCACGATAAACATCCGCAGCGTTTTCAATAGCTGTCCGCTTTGAGGAACAACAGCGGCATACGCCTGCGGATACACAAAGACATTTCGGATCACAATGCTCATAGGACGGTTGTTGTAAGCAAAATTCACTGTTCCAAACCGCCTGAAATACTGCGCGAAGCGTTCTCTCAGCATCCCGTAGTGTTCCGGCGGCAAGCCAACCGCAAGGTCGATCTGCTCAAACGCCGTATTGGCACCGGCAGCGGAAAGCTCCTTAGCAATGGCAAAGAGCGACAGGATAAAGTATCGATCATCTCTGGTCTTGTCTCTCATATAGGGCAAGCGCTGCCCGGTGAGCGACCAGTATTTCCCGTTGTACTCCAAAACCTCCTCTGCCATAGGCGGTTTTACGGTGTGTTCTGTCAGCCCGGAAATGAAAGAGAAATGCGGGGTTTTAACGGCATAATTTCCATGATCAATGGCGATCAACATAAGAGTACCTCCCATTTTAGTTTATCTAATTACACGGTTTAGCATGCGTATTTACAGCAGAAATACGCATTGAGTCAATAAATACGCGCGAAACGAAGGATCAGGCTTCTGGCTCTCCGTGGGGAAAAAGTCTCTGTTTCTCTCTTGGAAGAACACGATTCGACGCATTTACATCATTTCTTCCATAAAAGAAACTATTTATATTTCCAGCTGCTTGTGCTATGATAAAAGAAAACTCCGGAGGTGACCTGCCATGATCGTGCGTGAACGATATATGCGGCTGATCCGTGATTTTATGGATAAGCCTGTGATTAAAATCATAACAGGAATGCGGCGGAGCGGCAAAAGTGCTCTCTTGGAGCTTACGCGTCAGGAGCTGCTCGACCGCGGTGTTGACAGGAAGAACATCATTTTCATCAACTTTGAATCCTTGCGCTATGAGGCGCTCAGGGACTATAAGGCGCTGTACGCAGAGATCATCAAAATCGCTGGACAGACAGAAGGACGGATCTACGTCCTTCTCGATGAAATCCAAGAAGTGAACACTTGGGAGCAGGTCATAAATTCCCTCCGCGTAGATCTTGACTGCGATATCTATGTAACAGGCTCAAACGCAAAGCTCCTCTCCGGGGAACTCGCCACGCTGTTGGCTGGGCGGTATGTGGAGATACAGGTCTATCCGCTGGGTTTTGATGAATATCTGGCATTCGCAGCAGAGAATGAGGACGAGGCAAAGCTCTCGAAGCGGGAACAGTTTGCTAACTTTCTCCGTTTCGGGGGACTGCCCGGCATCCATCAGCTGAAATGGGATGAAGATCGCGTCATGCAATACCTTCATGACATCTATAATTCCGTTCTGCTGAAGGATGTGATTGCACGAAACCGGATACGCGACACGGCATTACTGGAGAGTATTGTCCTTTATCTCATGGACAACATTGGAAACACTTTTTCCGCAAAAACAATCTCTGATTTTTTAAAAAGCCAGGGGCGAAAGCTAAGCACGGAAACCGTCTACAATTATCTGAAGGCATTGGAAAGCGCCTTCCTGATCCACAAGGTCGTCCGCTTTGACATCAAGGGAAAGCGGATACTGGAGACGCAGGAAAAATACTATCTCTCCGATTTAGGTCTGCGCCACGCCGTTATTGGCTACCGGGACAATGATATTGCCGGCGTTCTGGAGAACACTGTATTCCTGGAGCTGCTGCGCAGAGGTTTCTCCGTCAACATCGGAAAGCAGGATGTGGCAGAGGTTGACTTTGTCGCAAACCGGGCTGACGACCGGCTCTATATCCAAGTCTGCTATATTCTTACGCCGGAAAGTACAGATCGGGAATTTGCGCCGCTGGAGGCCATCCCGGATAACTACGAAAAGCTTGTCCTGTCCACGGATACGCTGCTGCGGGTCAATCGTGGCGGGATCCGTCAAAAGAACATTATAGACTTTCTGTTGGAACATTAAATATGCGATAACGCAGGAACGAGAAAAGGACGGTACAGCCGAAGCTGAACCGCCCTTTTTCACTAAGATAATTGCCGCTGGAAGCAGTGCTCCCAAACATAATCATCAAGACCTTTGTAGCGGGGATCCCACAGATAGGTGCCATAGCGAAAGCCTGCATCCGAAAGCAGTGAGACCAGCGTCCTGTATCCGCCTTGCACATGGGGGTTCTCCATGAAATCCATGTCGAATGCAGTCATGATACGTTCTACACCTTGCTCGTGCAGCTGCGGCAGGATAAGCTCCAATTGGGTCAATGTATTTACCCCTGCAACTGCGAGTACTGTCTGTCCTGTCAGGTAATGGATGACATCCGCTTTCATGGGGCCCTCTGTGAGCAGCACCATAGCGCGCGGTTCCCCCGCAATATGTACCCAACCCTCCGCCTTACAGCCGTCTGTGCGGCCGGTGCTGGATACCCAGCGAAATTTGCGCCGCGCCGCATTATCCCGGCGAATCTGCATGCCTTGAATACGGCCTTTGCTGTCTCGCACCGGAATCAGAATACCGCGGCTCTCACAGGCAAAGGACCATTTCCCGTCTTTTCGGTAAAAGCCGGGTACACCGGACAGATAATATCCGCTGGATTGAAGCTGCCTTGCAATGGTTTGCATCCCCACCACCGGAGTGGTCCGGTATCCAAGCCTGTCGATTTCCTCATCTGATAGGCCCCGGTTTCGCAGGTTCTGCCGATGGTCGGAGGCCAGCGTCAGCTTGGACAGAAGCCCGGTATATGTGTCGCTTCGTGATGCAATATCCGTCGGTGGGACTTCTGCAACCACTGGCACAGGAATGTGCTCCGGCTTCGGTATACTGCCCTGCACATCCAAGCGTGCAATCAGAGCATCACGGACCTCCTCGCGGGCAATCCCCGTATAGTATGCATACAGATCGAAAATGCCGCCGGAGAACCCACAGCGCGGACAGCGAAATACATCCTTCTGCAGATTGATGTTGAGATGTTTTGCGTGCGGCTCGTCATCACAACACGGGCAGGGCACATTGTAGTTGCTTCTTCCGTATGGCGGGTATGGAAGCTCAATCAGCGGAATGATATCTGACATATGAAAGATGTCCATACAGCCTCCTTTCCGGGGGACGGTTTATCCGTCCCCCGTGATGATATCCGCATCACACGGATGCCTGCTGCATGGCATGTTCACAAATCAGCCTTGCCGCATCAGACAGCTCCTGATTGTCTTTGTATTTATTGGCCACCCATGCAATCGCGTTTGGATCCATCGCTAACACCTCGCCAAGCGTCTTGCCGCTGTACTTTTTGATGGGGCACGGCTTCTGGAAAGCCTGCTCCAATCTCTGCTCCTCCGTTAGAACCGCCGGTTCGTATGCCGGCTCAATCTCTGCCTGCACAGGCTGCTCCATAGCCGGCGACTCTCGACTCGTGTCCATCTCGCCGGCAGGCAGTTCGTCCGGAGCCATGTCGGCGAAATCGTCGCCGGCCGCTGAGAACTGAAGCCCAAAGCCTGCGTTTCTTAGTGCAATGCCTACCGCTGCCGTCTGCGCCCATTCCCGCGGTGACACAGATGGCTTGGAGGCATCTGGCCCCCTTGACGCTGTAGCTTCTGCGAGATAGCAGTCAACCGGGTCCTTGTAGCTGGGATAGATGCGCGCCGTTGCCACAAAACAATCCTTGCCGGGCGACACCTGGATGGCGATACGGCCTTCAGGGTATTTCAGGCGGAACCATGCCATTTGGATCATGACAGGAAGACGCTTTCGCGTCTCCTGCGTATTGAGATCCGTATAATCCACGGCAAACGGGGACGGGTCAAAGCCCTCCACCTTGTGGATGCTGTCCAGCTTTGCCAGCATAGCTGTTTTGGCATTCGTGTTGTTCTGACTCATGATAAAGCCCTCCTCTTATTTACTGATGTTGATGTAGGTGTTGCGCAGCTTCAGCCAAACCGGTAAAACGGTGTTGATCAGGCTGCTTACACCCTTGCGATACTGGTTCTGATCTGTTGGGGTGAAGCTGGAAAACCGCTTCCGGCAGTCTAGGACGACCTTGTCAAGGGTCTCGGACGCCGTCTGGCGCTTGGCCTTCAGATTCTGATCTGCAGGCTGTCCCAGCCGCCGTTCCTTGGTCAGGCACTGGATATAGGCGTCTACCAGCTGGTAATGGCCGGACAGAACGGCTACATCCGTCGTGACCGGTGCCGTCTGGCAGAATGCCTGACTTGCATAAAGCACCTCAATACGATACAGCAGCTCTTGATACAGCATCAGCTGCTCCAGGGAGGCATGTCCTGCACCGATTTGCTTTTCCATCTCGTTTTTCAAGTTCTTGTACTCACTGAGCCAAGTTGCCATTGTAATGATCTCCTTTCACATTTGAGATTAGCTCTTTGATTCGCGCCGAGAGCATCGTCCCGCGCTGTTCCGTATCTGTACGCTTGATGGCAATGCATAATGCTCTCCGCTCTCCTACGATCAGCACGCGCTCCTTTGCGCGTGTAATTGCCGTATAAACAAGCGGACGCACCAGCATGACCGCATGGGCGCACTGCAGGTTGATGATGACAGACTTATATTCGCTGCCCTGGGACTTGTGGATGGTGGAGGCGTAGGCCAGATCCAGCATTTCAAGGTCGCTTCCGTCATACTCGGCAATTCGGCCATCGCCGAAGTCAACGGTCAGCACGCTGTCGGTGTCATCGCGGGTGACGGATGTGATATAACCGATATCGCCATTGCTGATGTCCTCGCAGTTTTTTATCTGCATGACCTTGTCTCCCAAACGATATATCCGCTTTCTGTATGCAACCTCCGGCTTTTTCCCGTCCTGCGGATTGAGCTTTTCCCGAAGCCGCTCGTTCAGCGCATTCACGCCCGTCTCCGTTTTTTGGCGGTATGGGGTCAGAAGTGCCACATTGTCAACACCGTATCTGGCGGTTTCCTGTAGGTACAGTGTCTCGATCTGCTGTGCGGAAGCACTCATGTCACAGGAGTCATAGAACTGGAAATCCTCGCCGTATTCCAAGCTAAGATTTCCGTGTCGGATGAGCTTTGCATTAGCGGCGATACGGCTACCATAGCTCTGCCGGAATATGCGATCCAGCCGCACTACCGGTACAGCGCCGCAGGCGATGATCTCGCTCAGCACGGCGCCGGGCCCGACAGAGGGAAGCTGATCCGCATCGCCAATCAGTACAAGCTGACTGCCGTGCGGTACGGAGCGGAACAGATGGTTGGCAAGATAGATATCCATCATGGACACCTCATCCACTACAATCAGATCCGCATCCAGCATCTCCGGTTCACAGTAGTCGCCGTCCTCACCGGCCAGAAGCCCAAGCGCTTTGTGGATGGTAGTGGCCGGGAACCCGGTCGATTGCTCCATCCTGCGGGCTGCGCGTCCTGTAGGCGCACAGCAGATAATTTTTGCTCCGCGGTTTTTCCTGCGATAGATATCCAGCAGGAATCGCTGGATCAGCGTCTTGCCGGTACCGGGTCCGCCGGTAATCACACTGAGCTGTGATGTCAGGGCTGTCGTAACTGCGTGCCGCTGTTCGGAAGCCAACTGTATACCCTGCTTTTTTTCTTCTGCGGAGATCTCCGTATCAATGTTGACGTGAGACCCCGCTTTCTCATAAGTAAGCATTCTGTAAACGGCCCATGCAAGGCTCTGTTCCGTTCGCGCTGTGACTGCGCGGTATACCTGCCTGTCGTAGGAGGCCAAGCGGCCGGACTCAAGCATTCTTGAAGCCCGTACCACCAGCATCTCTTCCGTCAGCCCTTCGGTATCCAGCAGCTTCAGACATTGCTTGAGAAAGCTGTGCTTTTCCATACACAGATGTCCTTTCAGCTCTGCATCGGTCAGCGTGAATATCAGCCCCTCATCCACACGTTCCGGCGAAAGAGGGTCAAAGCCCATGCTGACAGCAATACGGTCAGCCGTCTTAAAGCCGATGCCCACCATCTCACACAGACGGTAAGGGTGATTCCGGACGATGTCCATGGTATGCTCTCCGTACTGCTTGTACAGCTTGACCGCCCTGTTAGGCGTTACACCATGTGGCGCCAGAAAGGCAACCACATCGCGTGCGCCGCGGGAGGCAAGATAGGAGTCGCAAATCTTTTTGAGCTTTGTTTTGCTGATGCCAGACACGGCAAGCAGTTGTTCCGGCTCATGATCCAGCACGGTCAGCGTGTTCTGCCCAAACATGGCATAAATCTTTTCCGCGGTTTTAGGACCGATACCCTTGATCTGCCCGGAGCACAGGTAAGCGATGACGCCTTCCTTGCTGGGTACAATCACTTCATCGAAGCCCTCGACTTCAAATTGGATGCCATGCTTGGCGCTCCGGCTCCAACGTCCGCGCATATCATAGCGCAGATTATCTGCCGTCGGCAGGCAATAACCCACCGCCTTGATCTCAGAAACCACATTCCCCGCCGCGTCCATGACCTTCTCACAAGGTCGGTACAGGGCGATCATGTAGCTGGCATCACCGGCCGTAACTGCTTTCGGGTAGATCAGCCTTTTGAATTGACATATCAAGATCGATTCTCCTTTCCTTTTGAAATCGGGTAATCAGTCAAAGTCAGGCTCCTCAAAGACCATGCCGTCGTAGTCACTGCGTTCTTCGGCGTCGGTGGGGCTCCAGTCATCTGACCAGTTGACATGATCGGTTGTGAGATGGTCTGCAAGATCCATGGCTGCAGCCGAGGTAGCTGCTCTTACGAACACGACACCTGTGCGGACGATCGTAACCTCATAGATAGACCCGCTAACGGGGCAGTCATCGGTCGCTTGATTGTCCAATGGCGTGTAGTATTTCAGCAGCTCGCTCTCCGGCAGCGTCAGATCCTTGTGCATGGGCAGTGTCCCGAATTTAAGCGCACGGCTGATGGTCACAATGTCTCCTTCGACCTTTTTGACCTCGCCGCGAATGCAGAATTCCGTTTCCGGCTGTCCTTCTGTTTTGCAGATCAGTTTATCTCCAACTTTCAGCATAAATCTGCTCCTTTCTGTTATAGGGTCGTGACCAGCACCTTGCGGGTCTGTGGAAGAAAATACTCCTCTTCAATGACCTGTGCTTCTCTTGTAAGCCGGAGCGCCAGCTCAACCATACGGTCTGCCAGTTGATCCAGCTCCTGCACGAGTTTTACACGTTCACGAAGCGCGTGCATGCTCCAATCCTCGAAATCCTCGCCGTCGTCAGTGCCACGCCCCGGATAAGTTACCACCTGCATGTGGGTCTGCGAGAAATTGACCCGAGTGGGCCTTCCGCAGACACCGCAGGTGCAGTTGCCATCGGCAGCAAGCTGGTAATTCCTCTGTCCGCAGTTAGTGCAGTAGGACTTGTAGCCGCTCGGCCGCTTTTCTCCCTGATAGAGAACCAGATACCCGCCGCTTCGTCCGTTCATCCCTGCCTGCCAGAGATAGTTGTGTTTCGCAGCAAATTCCCATTTACACTCGTCCATGGCATCAAAAAACTCCTGGGTCTGGATCATATCGAACAGCTTGTCCACCACCTCGGGCGAGAGCCCAAGGCGTGTGATTTTTAGGTTACAAGCATACGATGTGGATCTGTTCCAGGAGTTTAATGTTGGATATCGAAAATGTGTGGTCAGATACTGCGTCATTTCCTGTCGGGACCGGAGATCTACCGGCTGATAGAATCTACGCAAGGCATCGCACCTCCCAGGACCGGTCTGCTCCCGGCTCGTTGGAGGCCAGTGCCGGATGCGTTTCGTCTATTGTGACTAACTTCTTATCCGCTCCGGCCTGTGTCGCCAGCTTGCGAACATCCAAATAGAGGTCTTCGCAGTATACGATAATGGGGATTCCCAACTGGGCGGCATGATGGATTTCGCCCTTCATACCACGGCTGATGCGATCCCCGCAGATCAGCAAAACCTCGCTCTGTTCCAAAAGCTGAAGCCCAAATTGCAGAGCCAGTGCACGCTCCGCCGCTACATGGTCACACAGGAGCATGGGCAGATAGGCGTGAGGGGCGCGTGTCAGGTATCCCAGCATGGTGCGGGCATAAAGCATGTATGCCCGAGCACGCCAGATGTTGCTGAGTTCTTCTTCCGCCGTGCTCCCGCTCAAAGGTGAGCAGATATAGGCGCGTTTCCGGTAGCGGTCGTTTTTCAGGAACTGCCGGTCAAGCTCGCGCTCCCAGCTTTCGTGATAGGCTTTCATTGCGTCGTGCATTACTGATTCTCCCTTCTTATGTCGGTGTAACCGATACTTTTAGTTTCCGGCTCTCACTGGTCTTGAGCACATCCGCATACACGGTGGGATACTTCTCTTTGAGAAGTTTCGAGTCGGGACGTTTGGTTGTTTTGGTGACAAAATCGATGAGGAGCTTGTCGCCGGTCGTGCTCAGCACGCCATGCTCATGCGCCTGCATCAATTCTGCGATTCGCACGCTGTGTGCAGCGATCTCCCTTTCATAGGTTTTGATCTCCGCATTGCAGTCGGAGATTTTCCCCTGCAGCAGCGCGATCTGGCGCAGCGCCTTCTCATACTTTGCAGGGAATTCAATCGTGGGGAGTCCGGGCTGGCTGGCGCCGTAAATGCGCGCCAGGGATTCCAGTGCCAGTGCTGGCTTGACATCCGCCATCGTAGGTGGCTTGTCATGCTCCAAGCTCCAAATCCATTCCTCAAGCCGCTGGAAGATCATATCCTCCTTGGCTCGGTCACGGGTAAGCGCCGGCATTGCCAGATCATGTTCCGGATTGTTTCCCCAAATAGTAGAAAACGCGCCAATATCCACATCCGCCACAGCCAGATAGAAGCGAAGCTGCAGCTCATAGTAGATGGGATAGGCATCGTCAGCCCAATCTCCGGCTTTGTGATAGGTGCAGCTTTTGCACTCCAAAATGCCGGGAGCGTTGTCCTCCTTACGGGTAAAGCGGCGGTCAAAGTCCGCAAGAGCCCACGGGTGATCTGCGTGCTGATACATATAGGTATCGTCATAGACCGTATTGCCGGTTTTTTGCTGATACCAATAGGCCGCGATAGGTTCCAGAAGATGCCCCATCATCAGCTGCTCCTGATTGGATTTCACAGGCGCCTTCATCCGGCCCTTTTTGATCATCCATAGCTCCAGCGGTGTTGTCCACGGCGATACGCCGAAGATAGCAGCCACATCGCTGCCTCCCACCGTATATGGAATGGTGCCCTTAGGCCCGTGGGCGCGGCACGCCAACCATCGTTCGTTGGTCATGCCTGCAGTGTCGCAGAGAATAATCGGAGCGGACATCAGTAGCTCACCGCCTTCGCAAGGTCGTAATCGCCCCACCTCAGCGTAAGCGCCCGCGCCATGTTCTCCTCCACAACGAGCATTTTGCTCTCAGGTGCATGGTCGGATTTGAGAATATAGGGGATCTCCTGCATAGCCGTGAACACATCATGGGCGGTTGCAGTTCCTCCTCCATAGGCCATCTCAAACATGCCGATTGCTTCCAAAGCAGCTTGCGTCGGTGGACAAAGGGATACACAATAAAACAACCAAATATGGACTGCCAACCTACTGAAATTACCGCCTAATGAGACACAGGGCGGTTTTTTCATGGGCAGAGGAAGGAGGTATCCCTACAAGCGGGGCTTGACTGCAAAAAGTCAGGCCCTTTTTTCATGCCATCAAATAAGAAGGAGGAAATGCGAATGGCCGATGAAAAAGCAAAAATCGTAACTGACGCAACCGGGCCGGGCTCTGGCCCTGCCCCAGCCCTGCCCGAAGCAGCCGCACAGGTTCCCAAGCAGGAGCAATCCGCTCCCGAGGTTCCCTCCCCGGAAAAGGCCGAAGCTCCCGCACAGGAGGCTCCCGCCCCGCAGGACAAGGCCCCAGACGCTCCCAAGGAGCAAAAGGCCGCCAGCGTGTCGGTCTTTAACTTCTCTGAAATCATGGCCGAGAAGAAGGTCACGGAGCGGGCCGCCGCCCAGCAGGAGGTAAAAGCCTCGGAAAAGACGGCTTCTCCCGTTCCTTCCAAGGAGGCCGGGCCGAAGCAGGAGGAACAGTCCAAGTCCCCGAAACGCCGGGGCCGTCCACCCAAGGCAGACAAGGAAAAAACGGCTTCTCCCGGGCAGAAAGAGGCTCCCAGTAAGAAGGATAAAGCGGCACAGAAGCCAGCTCCCAGCCAGAAATCGGAGAAAGCCTCCAAGGCTCCCAAGCCCACCAAGGCTACGCCCGAGGTAAAGGCTCCCGTTCAGGCTGAAACGCCTGCGGCTCCTGCCGAGGCTCCACGCCCGGGCAAGGAGGAACAGATTGTCTATATCAAGCTGTCCGAGCTCCACGCCTTCAAAAATCATCCCTTCCAAGTCCGTAATGACGAGGAAATGAAGGCTATGGTGTCCAGCGTCCGGGATAAGGGCGTGACCCAGCCCGCTATCGTTCGTCCCCGTGAGGACGGCGGGTATGAAATCGTATCGGGCCACCGCCGCCAGAAGGCCAGCGAACTTGCGGGCTTCGTGGATATGCCTTGTATCGTCCGTAACCTGACAGACGAGCAGGCCATCACGCAGATGGTGGAGGACAATACCAACCAGCGTGAGAATATCCTGCCGAGTGAAAGGGCCAAGGCCCTGAAAATGCAGTTGGAGGCCATCAAGCACCAAGGAGCCAAGGAGGCCACTTCGGGCCAACTTGACCAGAAGGACGCTGGGCGGCGCTCCAATGAGATCGTAGCCGAGCGTAACAAAATGACTGTCAAACAGGTACAGCGGTATATCAAGCTCAATGACCTTGTTCCTGATTTGCAGAAAATGATGGACGCCGGGCAAATCAAGTTTACCCCGGCGGTGGAGCTGGCTTATATCAAGCCCAAAAATCAGAGGTATATCGCCGTTGCCATTGAAGGCCAGCAGTCGGCCCCTTCGCTCTCGCAGGCCCAGCGCATGAGGGAGCTTGACCAGAAGGGCGTTCTGAATGGCGATGTGATCGACGGAATTATGATGGAGGATAAAAAGGAGGTAGACAAAGTGATTTTAACTGGTGCAGAACTGGGCAAATACTTCGGGAAGGAAACCACTCCGAGGGAAATGAAAGACCAGATTATCAAGTTGTTGGATGACTGGAAGGGTCAGCAGAAGGAAGTGGCCAAGCCGGAGAAAAAGGCCGCCCAGCAGGAAAAGTAACGCTTCTTCGGGTCAACTTGGCCCGAGGCGGTATGCGGGGCTCTGCCCCGCACCCCGAAGCTCAAAGGATATTAAATATTCCCCGTCGCCGTTTTTCAGGTAGCATATCCGGGAAAATCAGTCAAGGGCCAAAGCCGCCATAGGCGGTGCCAAAGGCACCCTTGACGGATTTCTCCCGGTTATGCTTTCAGGCGGCAAGCGACGGGGATATATATTCCTTTGAGCCGTTCCCCTTCCCACGGGAAGGGGCGGAGGGGTTGGGCTCCTCTGTCTGGCTCTTTTTTAATATGTAGAAACGGAGGTACAAAACCATGAAAAGACCTTTAGCGTATATTACCGCCGCATGGTGCGGTGACCCTGATACCGATATGGAGCTGGCCGCCCGCTATTGCCGTATGGCATACGAGGCGGGCTTTTCTCCTATTTGCCCTATTCTTTATCTGCCGCTGTTCATCAACGACGCTATCCCGGAGGAACACAAAAACGGAATTGATATGCGCCGGGATATGCTGCGCCGCTCTCATGTGCTTGTGGTCTGCGGTGACGAGGTAGACGAGGATGTGAAGAACGATATTGCCGTAGCCAAGCGGCTGAACATCACGGCCACCACCCTTGACGGTATCCTGACGGTCAACCAGCAGGGCCGCCACGATGTTTGAAGCCTATGTGACCAATCTGGGGCTCTACCCAGAGCGAGGGGCCGGGGCTGGGGAATATCTGAAATTCCCTACGACTGTTGAGGAAGTGCAGACCCTCTTTTCTCGGATTGGTATAGACGGAAAACAGTATGAGGAGTATTTCATTACCGACTACGACAGCGATATTCTGGGGCTGACTGACCACCTCGGGGAATATGAAAGCCTTGACGAGCTCAATTACTTAGCACATCTTCTGGAAGAAATGACCCCGGACGAGCTGGAAAAGCTGGAGGCGGTCATGGATGCTGGGGAATACACAAGCAGCGTCAAGGACTTAATCAACCTGACACAGAACCTTGACTGCTTCGATTTTTACTCTGATGTCAACAACGAAGAAGAACTGGGCCGTATGTATATTCAGGATTTTGAGGCTATGCAGGTGCCTGAACACCTGATTGACTACATCGACTATGAGGCATACGGGCGGGATATTCGCATCAATGACGGAGGCCACTTTGCTCCCGGTGGCTATGTGGCGGATAATCGGAGTAACTTTGTGGAGCACTATACCGGGCTGGACGATATTCCAGACGAGTACCGGATTTCCAAAGTCCACGCCCGGGACGAAAAGGAGGAAACCCATTCTATTCTGGCGGCAATCAAGCAGTTTAAGGAGGCCCCACCTACTCCTCACAAGGAGAAGGCGGGGCCTTCCCATGAGGAACGGTAAACCTCGGGCCAACTTGGCCCGAGGTTTTCCCTTCCGGGCGATGTTCCGGGGCGTCCGGTTTTCTGACCCACTCGGAGGAAAGGAGGCAGTATGCAGGAATATGTAGAAGAACGGACAATCGCCATATCCGTGAAAGCGGCCAAACTTTCGGGTAAGGTGCTGGCTGCGGCCTGCAAAAAGGTATTTGCGGAAATTGCGAAACAGCACGAAGCCGCCAAACGGCCCAAGGGTCGGCAGAGCGTGCGGAAACTGATGAACCACCACGGCGGTAAAAGTGCCATGAAATATGTGGGGGCTCCCAAGGATTTTGACCGTATCGCCAAGGAGTTCCATGTGGACTACGCTTTCCACAAAACCGGCCCCGGCCACTATCTGCTGTTTTTCAAGGCAGATCAGGCCGACGCCATTCAAGCGGCTTTCGGCAAATATACGGAAAAGGTCATGGGCCGCAGTCAGGACAGGCCATCTATCCTCGGTCAGCTTCGACAATTCGTAGAGCAGATTGCGGCAAGGCCAAAGCAGAAAGAACAGGTCAGAGAGGCGGTGAAGGAGGAACGGTAAGTAAGAAAATCAAGAAATATGTACTTCCATATTTCCCTTATCTCATAGCATTTTGGTTTTTCTCCAAGTGCGGCACAGCCTATCGCATGGCGGCGGGAGCCAACCTCGGAGAAAAGCTGTTCGGTATGGTCAAGACCATCGGCCCGGTATTTCAGAGCTATGCACCGGGGCTGGGCCTACTTGACCTTGCCGTAGGTGTAGCCGGGGCCGTGATACTGTATTTCGTGGTACAGTCCAAAATCAAAAACGCCCGGAAATTTCGCCGGGATATGGAATATGGCTCGGCCCGCTGGGGTACAGAGGCAGATATAAAGCCATTTGTTGACCCCAAGTTTGAAAACAATGTCATCCTGACCGGGACGGAGTTCTTGACCATGAACACCCGGCCCAAAATCCCGGCCAACGCCCGCAATCTGAACGCCTGCGTCATCGGCTCGTCAGGCTCGGGCAAGACCCGTTTCTGGCTCACGCCCCAGCTTTTGCAGGCTCATTCTTCCTATGTGGTGGTAGACCCAAAGGGCGGCACACTCTCCCAATGCGGCTATTTTCTGCAAAAGAAGAAGGGCTACAAGGTCAAGGTGTTCAACAGCATAGATTTTTCAAAATCCATGCACTACAACCCCATGGCCTATATCAAGACGGAAAGCGATGTTTTGAAGTTTGTCAACGCCCTGATTGCCAATACCAAGGGGGACGGCAAGGAAGGTGACGAGTTCTGGACGAAAGCGGAAACCCTTCTGTACTGTGCTCTTGTGGCCTATATCGTCTTTGAGGGGCCGGAGGAAGAACGGAACATGAACACGCTGGTGGAAATGATAAACAGCATGGAAGTCCGGGAGGATGACGAGAGCTTCAAAAACGCTGTGGACTATATGTTTGACGGCCTTGCCAAGCGCAATCCCCAGCACTTCGCTGTGCGCCAATATGCCAAATACAAGTTGGCCAGCGGCAAAACCGCCAAAAGCATACTGATTTCCTGCGGTGCAAGGCTTGCCCCGTTTGATATAGCGGAGCTCCGGGAGATTATGAGCTATGACGAGTTGGAGCTTGATAAGCTCGGGGACGAGAAAACGGCCCTGTTCTTCCTGATAAGCGATACGGACAGTACCTATAACTTTATCGTGGCCCTTGCATTTTCGCAGATGTTCAATCTTCTGTGCGAGAGAGCCGACAACAAATACGGTGGCCGTCTGCCCCATCATGTGCGTGTACTGTGGGACGAGGCGGCCAACACCGGGCAGGTGCCGGGGCTGGAGAAAATCGTGGCCGTTATTCGGTCAAGAGAAATCAGCCTGACCCTGTTCTATCAGGCCATGAGCCAATGCAAGGCTCTTTATAAAGACCATGCGGAAACCATCATGGGCAACATGGACAGCATTGTGTTTCTGGGAGGCCGGGAGGCTTCCACGCTAAAGGACATTTCGGAAAACTGGCTGGGAAAAGCGACTATCTCCATGCAGACGGACAGCCGCACACGGGGCCAGTCCGAAAGCTATGGACTCAATACCCAGCGTTTGGGCCGGGAGCTTTTGACAACCAGCGAGATCACCACCATGCCCGGAAACAAGTGTCTGTTACAGCTTCGGGGCCTGCCCCCATTCTTTTCGCCCAAGTATGATTTGAAGCAGCACCCCAACTACCGCTACACAGCGGAACATGACAGTAAACGAAACGCCTTCCATCTGGAACGCCTGACTTCCCGGCGATTGAGACTAAAGCCCGAGGAAGAATACACGGTGTATGAGGTGGACGCCTCCGACGAGGACGCTGACATTCTCAATTATGACGATTTGGACAGCGCAGACGATTTTGTTTAACTGATAGATGGACTTCGGGCCAAGTTGGCCCGAGGCCGGAGGCCGCCTGAAAGGGCGGCTTTTTTGATACCCACAATTCAATCTTTTATCAAATGGAGGAAATGTATATGGAATTTTTCGCTTCTGCTGTTGACACTCTAAAAGTTCTCATTATGGCTATCGGCTGCGGCCTCGGCGCATGGGGCATCGTCAACCTCTTGGAAGGTTACGGAGCCGACAACCCTGCCTCCAATGCTCATGTACGGTAGAGAAGCACAAAGCAAAACAAGGATAGCCAGCCCTGCCACTATTCCAAAGTCAGGGAAACGCAATAGAAAAAATCGTAGCCGTATGCTATACTATAATCCGAACTTGAACAGCGGCGAACTGGCGTAACAATCGCCGTGTTTGCCGCTGCTTATTTATCAAAAATTTTTGAAAAAACCTGTGACCAAAACGAAAATTTATCGAGTAGATAGGTGAAGAGGCTCTATCACAACGAGAGGAGGAATGAGGATGGAGGACAATAGTATTGTTGATCTCTATTGGGCGCGCTCAGAAGATGCAATCACAGAAACCTCAGAAAAGTACGGAAAATACTGCTATGCCATCGCCTATAATATTCTTTCAAATGCAGAGGACGCGGATGAAAGTGTGAATGATACCTACCTTGACGCTTGGCATAATATGCCGCCGCACCGCCCGGCCATTCTCTCTACATTCTTAGGTAAAATTACCCGCAGAATATCTATTGATAAGTGGCGGGGGCGTGCCGCAAACAAGCGTGGCGGCGGCGAAATTGTGTTGGCGCTTGATGAATTGGCGGACTGTGTTCCGTCCGACCATAGCGTAGAACACGAAGTAGAAGCCGCAGCATTGGAAAAGATAATCAATGATTTTGTAATGAGCTTGCCTCTTATGGAGCGGCGAGTTTTTATCTGCCGCTATTGGTATCTTGACCCAATTTCAGCGATTGCCGAGCAGTTTGGCTTTTCGCAGAGCAAGGTAAAAATGATATTACATAGGCAGCGACAGAAACTACTATCCATTTTAGAAAGAGAGGCGTTTTTGTAATGACAAATGAGAATATTCTTGATGCCATCGGCGGAATCAATGAAAAAGCTGTGCAGGACGCAAAGGCGTACAAGCGTCCCAAATCCAAACGCTGGTTTAGATGGGGTGCTATGGCGGCGTGTCTTTGTTTGGTGATAGGTATAGCAATTCCTATTTTACATCATAAAGGTAAAGGCGGAATTGACCACCAAGACCCACTTCAAGATACTGCCGCCTTTGAACTTAATGGGAAATTCTATGAAGTTGTTGAAACTCCGGAAGTTCTTGAAAAATATGGTTTACCCTCTAAAATCACAGAAGATGTAGCTGGCGATCATGTGGCTTACTTGAAATCCGATGGTGATGATAGCTACGAATGTACGCCGATTGAAACGGACATGGAATTGTACCAGTATAATCCCGCCGCTTCTGATGGCGTCTATGTCTTGCGAGACGGTGAGGCGTGGTATGCTGCGCTGTTCTGCAACTTTTATCAGTTTGACAGCAACACAAATTGTTCACTCACGGAACTTTACCGTGTATATGGTATCGAAAGTGCGGACGATATTAAGTCCATTACGGAAATGGACAATAACAATGAAAATGAAACTGGAACACCAGTTGTCGAGCGGCAGGAAATTACAGAGTTCTACAATATGACGATTGCCCTTGGAAGCTACGGCAACGATGATTTCCAAGCGGAAGTGTTTGGCAATATTCCAGAAGAAAAGCTGCAGGAAGCGCATAGCGCCTTTGCCGAGAATCAGAGAAACCTGCGCGTTGAAACGAAAGATGGGCTTCGTTTCTTCATCGCCTTTTATCCGAGCTATAACTGGATTTATGGTGGAGGCACGATGTCTTATTTCAAAATTGATAACCAAATGCGAAATTGGATTGAGCGAAACGTGGGTTGAGCTATCAAGTAATATAACAAAGGAGGATTTATATGAAAAAAATATTTTGTGGCGCAGTAATTGCTTTGATTGGTGTAATCTATTCCATAGCCCTTATGGTAATGGCAACAATCAATAATGTGTATAGTGGTGACGTAGCCCCCGGACTGTGGGGATTGATACGAGGCTATGGTGCGGTACGTCCGCTTATCCTATCTTTAGCTGTCGTTGCCGTAGGAATTGCTGTTTGTATTTGGGGTATGGTTGAAAAGAAAAAGTAATCCGAACACATGAAGTCATAAAACAACAAAACAGATAGCAAACCCAGCCGAGCCTGTCAACGGTCAAGATGAACGGCGCAAATGCGCCGCCGTTGACAGCCCCGCCCGTCTTTGCTGTTCGGTAATCAAGAGGGCGACAGCACAAG
>OFMM01000051.1_pt1 | contig 98229 bp, 99 predicted proteins | sample 1541811 | NCBI WGS metagenome assembly OFMM01 (sample SAMN04209246, study PRJEB22552) | human gut metagenome | biome: gut; material: feces | host: Homo sapiens | place: USA: Oklahoma
TTTCACCTCTCTCACTCCTATTTTACCACTTTTTTCTCCTTTTTTCAGTGGTTCCTTACGAGGTCAAATATTTCCTCTATGGGTATATAGCGGAACAGGAAATTTTCATCGTCAATAAAGATTTTTACCCGTTTTATTTCTGCCTTCTTTTCGGATAGACTCTCGCGTATTTGACGCATACCCAACATGGAATCGGCAATGCCGGATTGGGCACTCTCATCAAATTCACCAGAGTCATCAACCGGAATACTAACTTTTACTGATTTCATGTTTGATAACGATGCTCTCAACCCGCGGTCAAATCCGTATTTGTGCTTGTTCTCTTCCAGCGTGTATGCAAGATAATAGGGATTGATTTTAGGGTTCTTGATTTTAATTACACCACAGTGATCAGTATAAGCAAATTTCTCGCCTATTGGCATAACATTGAATTCAAAAGTACCATCAATTCCCCAAAGCACATATGGAATGCTAAAATCTTCCACATTACTGTAGGAGGTATAGACAAACGGAGAGAAAACATTTGAACTATATGCCGGAATCCTGCCGCTTGCTTCAATATAATCCTTTCGCAGAAGTCTTTTGCCGATTGATAAATCGAACAGAGTTTTATCGTTCAGCGATACTTCGACAGAACTCACTATTGCGGATTTTTTTTTTACCAGCTCTCGCAATGGCTCGTCAAATTCCATAAGAGTAGAGGCAGTATCAGCGACCATGCCAATATAATCTTCCAAAGATACAGTTTCAATATTGTCTTCTATACCGAGAGCAATTTTTTCCTCTCTGGTCCACCAACGATCAACAGACCAATGGGTACCATTATAAAAGCCCTCAATGTCGACGATTTTACAACGCTTATCATCTGTTTTGAACTTAGCTTTGGCTCCCTTGAACATATTGAACAGGTCGGAGGCAACCTCCAAATCGTTTTGATCAATATCAAAGCGATAAACATCTCGGGTCTCACCAATCTCAGAGCAAAGGTAGGTAAAAACCGGAGTCGTCTGTTTTGGCAAAGTGGCAACCCCGCCAACATTCACGGCAGCTTTCTTCGTCAACGCAAGGATATAAGTTTTCTTGTTGGTAGTGAAGAATGTGTTCAGCGGCAGAGAAATCACTGCATCAATATTACACTGTTCAAGTATAAAATCACGCAGTTTTTTATCGTTGCTGCGATTCATAATACCGTCCGGGATGACGATAAATGCCTTTTTCCCGGGTTTCAAGGCGCGGATGATCCACTCCATAAACAAGCCTTCAATACCCATGGCACTTATGGAGAAGTATTTTTTTAGAGCGTCGTCCTTGGCGATTTCTTCCTTCAAATTGCTGCTGCCACTCATGACATACGGAGGATTCGTGAGGATCAAGTCATATTCCTCAGTAATCGGCTTCGCTAAAGTGCCGAGAATGGAGTTCGTCTGCAATGTGAAGGTCTTGTTAAACAGTTCTGCGAATTGTTTCGTCAGTCCGGGGTGCTCTTTAATCATGCCGGACATATAAATCAGCATATTTGCCTTGGCAAGAATAATTGTCTTCTGCTCATCCTTGTCAAAGCCTTTGTCGAATCCGGAAAGGGTGATTTGAGGCAGCAGCTTTTCATTTCCGGCCTCGTCTGTGCTTACAGCATACAGCCGATCCAGACTATGCAAAATGGGTTCGAGCAGGAATTTGCCAACACCACACGCAGGGTCACAGATACTCATGCCAGGTTCAATGTCTGCCATATTGACAATGGCACGGACGACCTTCAGGGGCGTAAAATACTGCCCCCAGTTTTTCTTGCTGATGGATTCTTTCAGGAATGTTTCAAAGAGTTTGCTCTTGAAATCGTAGTCAATGTTTTCAAGCGTACCAAAATCATTGAAACGCTTCAGAATCTTATGGAATACAGTCGCATATCCGGACACAGCCTTATCATCTTTGGATACAAAGATAGTGCCATTGATAATAGTGGTTTTATCTTTGGGATTGCCGGGGAAGAGCTCTTTTATCTTCACACGAATTGTTGAGGCATAGAATTCAAGAACTTCATTTTCATTATTTCCTGAATACTTGCTCAAAAGGTCATAAAACGAGTACATACCTTTGAGCACCCCAAGGTCGCTGAGATATTTGAAGATAAAGATTTCAACGAAAGTGTATAGGCAATTCTCCGGCGTAGCACCAGATACGGCCCATAAATCCTGCCAAACTTTTTCAGCCAGCGGCAGTGGATCAACCGAAGCAGCGGCTTTTATAGTGTCGTTTGTTGCGTTGATAGATGCTCTGATTTTATTGATCAGAACAATACACTCTGCACTGTTCTTATCAAAATTAAGCGTGATTTTACTGCCGTCTTCCTGCAGAATCTCATGACCATTTGCGGGATTGACCCAGATACTTTTCTTGCCGTCAGTAATAATATATACTTTTGCCTGTAAAACCTGAGCGGTTCCAAGCTCCTGTTCAATAGCTTTTTCAATTTGCTTGTCTGTGCGCAACTGTGCAGGAACCTTATATTCAATTGCGGCAATAACCAGCGGCTTTTTGACAATAAGCGCATCCGGCTTTTTTGTCTCGTACTCATCGTAATCTCTGTCAGGAATGATTTTTGCGCCCTTTAATGCCTTGAGTGTCGTAGCTCCGATATTGTAGAAATTCCAATCGCCCATTTTCTCAGGAGCTTCTACCAAATTTTTCTGAATTAATTCTTCACTCATTGACAGTAACTCCTTTCGTTTTATTGACGTGTTCTGCTAAATAATCATCTATATCAGATTTTTTAATTCTTAGAGATCGATTTCCTTCACCCACACGAGAGGCGATTAGTTTATTTGCACTAATAAGACGTCGTACCGTTTTTTCACAAACTTGAAGATACTGTGCCGTTTGAGCGACAGTAAAAATTTCATCAGCCATAGCATACTCCTCCCATTTTGTTAAGTATATCATCTCATCTCATGACAATCAAGGACTTTCTTTGACTTTTACGGATTTTTATGGACAATACAGGACAGCAATGAACTAAAAATAGCGGTTGAGATGCTTTCCTCAACCGCTATATTGCATTAGTTATAGATTAAATCATTATTGACGATCTCCATTGCTATTTCCCGTACTGCGTTCATCTGCCGTACCCATTCCATTTGGTCTGCTGCTTTGAGTGTTTCCGTGATGCCTTCCTTTTCGACAAGTTCTTTTACCATCCGTAAGAACATGTCCGCCGCCTGCTCGTTTAGATCGGCAAGGTAGCCGTTCAGCTTCCCGTCGAGGAGCAACCCGGTATAGAGCGCTTTGCGATGTTCTCGGATATACCTTAGATGTCGCCGTCCCCATATGCCGATAGGCCGTTGTTCTTCCCCCGAGATCGTCAGGCAGGGAATGTAATAATCGCCTTGCAGTTCGTACCAAAGACCGTTGTTTTCATCATAAATGCACTTGTCCATATTCAAAATCCTCCGTATAATTAGTTCGCGTATATGCCACAGTTTCCCAGCTGCCGCATGTTGTTATATTGTTTTACCAGATTTTTCTTCCCTTGCTTTTGCCCTTATGAGGCACTGAGGGCAAGGATAACACCATGTGAAACCGTATAACGCAGACGGGTGAGCAAACTGCGAAAAATCCTTTGGTTTCAAGGATTTCGGAGGATTTTATTAACGGCTTATAACAGCCGCTAACAGGTTAAGATTTTGATGGATTCAAATTCCAGTTTGCCAAACCGATTAAGCACCTTTAGAAACCAAAGAATACGCACTACTCCCCTATCGTGAGTAGTGCGTTTGCATAGCTTCATTCGCCGCAAACAAATTCACCCAAGCGCAGCGGTATATAGAATAAAAGCCTCGGCGGGAAATCTCCTGCTGAGGCTTTTTTTGCGGTACATCCGTATTTATCATGTTCTTGATTTAAGATACGCTTCCAGCTTTTTCTTTATGCGCTGCAATGCATTATCCACCGTTTTTGGCCTGCGGCCGAGCGCGGCGGCAATCTCCTGATAGCTATGCCCTTCAAGGAAAAGCTCCAGCACGTCCTTTTCAAGCGGCGTAAGCATGGTATCCAGCATTTTTGTCATGTCCGTCATGCTTTCGCGGCTTATTATCAGCTCCTCCGGATTATCCGTGCGCGCGGCCGGCATTGTGTCTATCAGCGTGCGCTCGTTTTCGTCGTCCGTGGCCTTATAAAAGGATATATATGTGTTCAGCGGAACGTGCTTTTTGCGCGTGGCCTGCTTTATTGCGGTTATAATTTGGCGCACTATGCACAGCTCCGCAAAGGAGCGGAAGCTCATGTCGTGCCCCGGTTCATAATCGCGCACGGCCTTATACAGACCTATCATCCCCTCCTGAAGCAGATCTTCCCTGTCTGCCCCAATCAGGAAATACGGCCTCGCCTTTATGCGCACCAAATTTTTGTGCCGTTCGCACAGCGCTTCCTCTGCCCATGCTTCGCCGCTGCGCGAAAGGGCTATCAGTTCTTCATCGCTCAGCTCTTCCGCGCGCTGCGCCGCTGTGCTCTCGTCAATGTGTTCCACTATGCCTCGTCCCTTTATCAGTTTTTCCTTATTCCGTCCTGCCTGCGCTTTTCAAACATAAGCACCGCCGCAGCTACGGCCGCATTGAGCGAATCTATTTGGCCAAACATGGGTATGGACACAAGGAAGTCGCACTTTTCCTTTACCAGCCTGCCTATGCCGTCCCCCTCGCTGCCTATCACCAGCGCAAGCGCGCCTTCCATGCGGGCGGACGTCATCGCCGTGCCGCTCATATCCGCGCCGGCTATCCACAGTCCCTCGTCCTTCAGCCGCGCTATGGCGTTGGTAATGTTTGCAACGCGGGCAATGTGCGCGTATTCAACGGCGCCTGCGCTCGCCTTGCAGGCGGCTGCCGTAACGCTTACGGCACGGCGGCGCGGGATTATTATGCCGTGCGCACCCGCGCAAACGGCGCTCCTTATTATGGAACCGAGATTGTGCGGGTCCTCTATCCCGTCCAATATTATTATGAACGGCTTTTCGCCCTTTTCTTTGGCAAAATTCAATATGTCCGCTATTTCGCAATATTCAACGCCCGGCACCATTGCCACTATGCCCTGATGGTTGCCGGTTTTCTGCCCGTGACCGAATGGCATGCAAAGCTCGTCCAGCTTTTCGCGCACAACGCTGTCCACGCGGATGTTATTGTCCCGCGCAAGGTTGATTATCTCCCTGAGGGAACCGTCTATCTCTTTGGTCACCAGTATCTTATCTATGCTCCTGCCGCTGCGCACAGCCTCGCGCACGGCATTGCGGCCCATTATAAGGTAGGGCAGTTCATCCTGCTCCTCGTTCGCCTGCGGCGCGTTCTCCGCCTGCTTATCGCGGGCCTTATATGCGGTTTCCTCGCGCTTTGCCTTATAATTATCTTCCTTCTTGGCGCGGTCGTAGCGGCCTTCGGCATTGTCCCGCTTTTTATAATACGGTTTCTGCTCGCCGTCCTTATAATACGGCTTCTGCTCCGCTCCCCTGCGGTCGTTCCCGCGGTTAAATGATTTTCCGCCTTTATTATATCCGCCTTCGGGGCGCTTGCCGCCGCGCTCCTGGCGGCTGGAATAGGTTACGGGCATACCGTCGCGGAATACCACCTCGTTCACGTTGCGCTGCTCATCGCGGCGATAGTTGCGGCTGTTATGATACTGGGCCATTTTTATTTCTCCTTAAATATTTGTCTTGTTATATGCAGTTTTCGCGTGCAAAGCGCGATATTTCGGCGTCGCTTGTGCCGGACGCAGCCAGTTCTTTAAGCTTTTCCAGCCTTTCGCGTACCTCGCCCGCCTTGCCGCAGCTCATTTTGCCCTCCGGACATGCGCCTGATGCGCAGAACGGCCCGCATATGGAAAAAAGCGACGGCGCTTCGCGCATGCAAATGCCAAGCATTGCCCATGCCAGCGCGCGTATCTCCCACTGCGCCCTATTGCAGCAGCGAAGGTTGAAAAAGTGCATAAGCTCCCGCGCGTTCATTGTGAATACCATTCGTGTTTCCGCGGCGTTGGGCAGCATGAAGCGCGCATCCTCCGCAGGAATGCCGAGCGAAAGCCAATGCTGATAGAATTGTTCGCACTGCTGTATCTGCGCAATGTATTCAAGCTCCGCTTCCCCTCCAAGCGCCTTTACACTGGGGGGAACGATATAGTCAAGCGCATCCTTTTTAACATAGCGCTGGGACTGCACGGAAAAGCTTGCTATGCGGTGGCGCGTTATCTGCGCCAGCAGCGCGCGGCTCACTCCCTGCGCCGCAAAAGTGAACGATGCATGCTCTATCGGGGAAAGATGCCCCAACGATATAAGCTTTTTAACAAAGCTTTCGCTTTTGCCCTGCACGGCGTCCTTGAGCGAAAGAATGTCGCTGTCGCTGTAACAAAGTCTGCCCGCCAAAGCTATTGCCGTTTCGGGTTCTGGCGTATGGCAAAGCAGCAGCGCCTCCATATTTCTTTGCGGCATTGGTTTATCCTCCGTTTTGCTGTTTATTCAAGTATAAGCTTCATCAGCTCCGTAAGCCTTTCATCCCGGCCGTTAAGATATAAATACCCTATCAGCGTCTCCAGCCCCGTGGCCGTGCGGTAATCGGAAATGGTAGCGTTCTTGGCCACCGTGCCAAGGTGCGAATTGCGTCCGCGCTTGTATGCGCCCATCTCCTCATCGTCAAGCAGCGGCTCTATTTTGCGGAAGCCCTCCGCCTGCCCCTTGGCGCATACGCGCTTTGCGCTCATCAGGTGCAGCTCATGCACCTTCGCGTCCGCCTGCGTTACCAGCAGCGTGCGCACATACAGATCAAAAACCGTGTCCCCTATAAAGGCAAGGTTAAGCGCGGGCAGCTGCGCTGCCTTCTGCTCTCGCTCGCCCGTGGGCAGGGCGCGGCGTATTGCGGCGACTATTGCGCCGGTTTGTTCAAATGCATTCTCCATCGATTATATTATAAATGTGTACAGCCGTGAAATCAATAAAAAAGCGGGTGTTAAATTCCCGCTTTTGCTTTTACTCCTGCGGTGTAACGTCCTGATAGAAGACCTCTATCATTGTATCAAATACGGATTGCTTATCAAGCGTCAGCTCAACGTGATCCTCGTCGCTCACTATGGATTCACCTTCAAGCTTGTATATGTCGCCGGAAAAGGACATGCCCGCCGCCTCGGTAGCGAGATATGTAAGCTCGCTCACGTCAAGGTCGCTCAGTATATACTTGCTCAGCGAAGAATATATGTTCAGCACGCACGCCGGATTTTCCGCCACCTTCTGCCGCGCGGTCTGTATCATTGCAAGCAGATATTGCTTCTGGCGCGCCATGCGCTCCGCATTGCCGGTTTCGGTAAGCTGGCGGCTGCGGATATATGCCGCGGCCTGCTTGCCGGTAAGCGTTACCTCCGCGCCTTCCTTCATATTTTTGCACCCGGGCATGTTGCTGAACGGATAATCCCCCTTTATCGTAACCGTTATACCGCCCAGCGCATCGTTCAGGTCCGCTACGCCGCCCATATAGAACGCGGCATAGCCGTCTATCTGCAATCCGTAGAACAGCGCGGACACAGCCTCCCTGCAAAGTTCGCAGCTTACATTCAGCCCATCCCCATATGAATACGAAAGGGCTATCTGCGCGCGGCCTACGCCCGCCGTGTTGCCGTCCTTATCCAGTATTGCCATGTCACACATGGTATCGCGGTTGACGGCTATGAGCGACATTTTGTCGTTCACCGTATCAAGCGAGGCCAGTATTATAACGTCCGCCTGGTTATCGTTGCCGTATTTCAGCGGCTCTTTGGGCTTTTTGTTGGAGTCCACGCCTATGAACAGCAAATTTATAAGCTCATCTTTGTATTTATAATACCGCCCGCCGCTTGTGATGTCGTAATCTATCGGCACGCTCGGCGTAGGCGCGGGCGTGGGCTCGGCAATGCCGCCGTTCTCATCCGGTTCTGCCGATGCGGGAACCTCAACAAGCATAGGTGCTTTGGCTTCCTTGCCGCTGAACGATGCGCGCCCACTCATCCATATTATAAGCGCCGCGCATACCAGCGCCGCCGTCAGCGCCGCCAGTATTATGAATATCAGTAATATCGGGCTCAGCCGTTTGCGTTTTTTTGCGTTCGTATTTTCCATGTATATTACTCCGCCTGCGCGTCAAGCAGCGAATACTGCGCGGTCAGCTTGGCCTGCACAAGATAGCGCTGCATGCGGTTCTGCTTATAGCATGTTGAAAGCGTAAGCACCTTATCGCCAAACGCGGGGAACATTTCGCGGTCGTAATTCGTATTCACGCCGTCTGCCAGCTTGTCAAAATAGCGGTTGAACTCATCCTCATCCGTAAAATCATGGCAAAGGAGCAGATGCTCGCTGCTGTGCGGATAGGCCGCAAAAACGGTGTATTCATATATAGCATCGCTAAGATATATGTACACAGTCCTGTGTTCTTCAAAATACGCGGGGTCGGCAAAGTCGTTAAGCGTGGCGAACATGGTGCCGTTTTTCCTGTTATGCCCGTAAAGCACGGTGACGGGATCCGAAAAGTCCCGCTTGTTATAGCGCTGCGAAAATATACTGCCGCCGGAATAATAGCTGCCGTCAACGGCATGATCTGAATAGAACTCGTCCTTATCCTCGCTCTGCACCACGGCGTAATTTATTATGCTGCCCGGCATATCTATCCATGCGTAAATGTCCGGATTCAGTTCCGTAAGCGCGCCAAAGTTTATGCTGCGGAATTTCTTCTTCGGCTCCGCATCCGCTGCGTCCGGCTGCGGTTCGGCGTCCGGCGCGGCAGTTTCTTCCGGTCCCGCTGTGTCCGCCTTCGGCACGGCAACCGTCATATCCGATGCAATGTCGTTAGCCAGCTTGTCGTTAAGGCTATTCCCGCGCACATACTGAACAATATAAAGTATGCACAGCACGCAAACGACTGCCATTGCGGCGGATATAATGCCAAGTATTATCTTAACCGATTTTTTCATTTGGCTCCCCTCGTTCAAACGGTAAAAAAATGCCCCATAAACTACGCATTTATGAGGCTCTGTTTTGATTGTGATGCAAATTCAGCTCAGGCGTTGGCCTTCCTGCCTACATACAGCGCCACGCCGCCGCAAAGCACGGCCAGCAGCACTATGATCTCGATACCGAAATCATATCCGGTCTGCGGAGAGGTAGGATCGCTGGAAACATCGGTATTGCCATGCTCGGGGCTGATAACTTCGGTATCAGCAAACGCAACGGAAGCAAGGCTGAACACCAATGCAAGCGCCAACACTACTGCAAAGAACTTTTTCATAACAATCCCCTCCTGATAAAGGTTTCCTTGCGGATAGATATAGTATAGCTCATGCGGAACGAAAAAACAAGCTGTTTTTTGCTAAAATCGGGCCGAAAATCTAATAATCCATCGTCAGCTTTTCGGCAGTCCGCGCGTCTATTTCCTCAACCATACCTCCATGCACCCTATATACCCTGCTGCACATGCCCAGCACGCTCGGCCGGTGGGTCGTAACTATGCAGGTTTTGTTCGGGTGCGCAAGCATTATGGAGCGCAGCACCTGCCGCTCCGTAGCAACGTCAAGCGCGGATGTGGCCTCGTCAAGCAGCATTATGGGTGCATCTCTCAGCACCGCGCGGGCTATGGCTATGCGCTGCGCCTGCCCTTCGGAAAGCCCGTGCCCGTGTTCGCCAACGGATGAATCGGCGCCGTTCTCCATCCTGTTCACAAATTCCCATGCGCACGCCGTTTTCAGCGCCGCTTCAATTTCTTCATCCGAAGCCTGCGGCTTCACCATGCGCAAATTGTCCGCAATGGTACCTGAAACAAGCGTATTCCCCTGCGGAACGTATGAGAAAAAGCCCCTCAGCGCGGCATTCATCTCCTGCGCGCGGCCGTAACCGTCGCTCAGCTCCGCCCGGCCCTGCCGTGGCCGTATGAGCGAAAGTATCATGCGCACCATCGTGGTCTTACCCCCGCCGGATGGGCCTATCACGGCCACTATCTCGCCCGGGGCAGCCGTGAAATTCACCTTGTCAAGCACGGTTTCGCCCGCATTATACGCAAACGAAACGTCCTCCAGCCGCACCGTAAGCCCGCGCGCGGCGTTGAGCGTATCCTCCCCCGCGCCGCATTCCTCCGGCGGCATTGCCATAAGCTCCCGTATCCTTGTTGCCGAAACGGACGCATTAAGGAACACAGGCACGGTTTTTACAAGCGAATTGAACGCGGACGAAAGCTTTGCCCCTTGCGAAAGGAAAAGCGTCATCGTGCCGTAAAGTATCTTCCCGTTCCACAGCAGATACAGGCAATAGCAGAACGCCGCCATCTGCACGGCGGAGCCTATCAGCGAAAGCACGGCCTCGGTTTTGATGCTGAACAGATTATAATCAAGGCTCACTTTTTTATATTCGCCCTGCATTTGGCGCAGCCGTTCGCTCTGCTTATCGGTTATGCCGAAGCTTTTTATTGAATCAAGGTTATTGAACGTTTCCGTTTCAAACGCCATCATGCCGCTGTTCAGTTCCCGCACCTTTTGGCCGAAGCTGCGCATGCGCCCTATCAGCCGCCTTGCACTGAAAATCAAAAACGGCGCGCTCGAAAGCGCAAGCAGCGCCATCACCGCATCATAATACATTATTGACAGCAGCGTTATTATGAACGTGTAGCTTGCTATTATCAAATCAGGCAGCCAGCTTATTGCGTTGCCGGCAACGGTATAAGCATCGCTGTTCAGCCGGTTAAGAAGATCCCCTCCCTGGTAGCCGTTGAGCGTGTTCCAGTCCGCGCGTATGACTTTATCGAATACCTCGGCCTGAATATCGTTATTCACCTTTATCGAAACCTTGGCGGATATTCTTGAAACCGTGCTTTTTAGCGCAACGCTCACGACCGAGCTTGCTATCATTACCGCTATAACGAACCACAGCCGCGCTCTGTCGTGCCCGGTGATTATATCAATGGTATATTTGCTTGCAACTGCGGAAACGAGCGCGAACGATGCGCTGAGTATCCCAAGCAGCGTATATATTATCACCGCCGCGCGGTAGCGCCGCGTGTATGCCGCTATCCATTTCCAGTCGTTTATAATGTCCTTAAACGTGCCGTCCTTCATGCGGCCAAGCAATTCGCCCAGCGCCTCGGACCCAAGCACCTTCCGTTTGGGCTTGTTCTGCTCCATCGCTCCGCCGCCTTTCGTTCCGGTCTATCTCAATCCCTTGGGCACAATAAAGCTCAGCTTGAGCATAAGCGGCCTCAGCTTTATAAGCGCCACCCACGGCCCGGCAAAAAAGTCCCACCAAGGGTTCCCCTTCTTTATCCATTTGCCCTTGCGGCAAACGTCCGTCACAACGGCAAACACCATGTCCGGTGCAAGCGGGCCTTCTATCTCCGTCTGCGCGTCTCCGGCGGCATAATAATTGCCTTGCCTATCCACGCGCACTATTCTGTGCATAACGTATTGGCCGTTTCTTCGGCGATAAAATGCCATGTCCCCGCGCCTGAGCGGCCCGCTCGGCTTAGCGAAGCGTATGCTGTCCCGCCCGTGCACAAGGAACGGCGTCATGCTGCCGCCAGTTATTGTAAGGCACACGGTTTCACCCTTTGCAACAAGGCCGCTCAGCACGCGCATATAGCTATCCGTATCAACGGTCCGTGTAACAGGCTCCACCGTGTTTTCCCTCCAATGCTTTGTTCTTTGCTTACTCGCGTTCTTCGCTTTCTGCCTCGTCCGCATCGTGCGCGGCTTCGCGCCCATGCGCATTTGCGGCGCTATCACTATCCTCGCGGTGGCGGTAACCATAGCCGTAGCTGTATCCGCCGTAACCGTATCCGTAGCCGTAGCCGTAACCATAGCCGCCGCTGAGATGCGTTTCAACTCCGTTTAGCACGCAGCCTATAACGCTTGTCCCGCTTTCGGAAAGGAACTGCAGGCTGTCCAGTATCTGCGATATTTCAACCCCGCCCGCGCCTATAACGTACAGCGCGCTGTCCACCGCGCTTGCAATATTCGCGCTGTCCGCAAGCAATCCGCACGGCGGCGTATCTACAATTATAAAGTCCGCCTGACTTCTGAGCGTATCTATAAGGCTCTTCAGCCAGCGTGCGCTTATCGGGCGCGTGCTCTTGCGTGGCACGTCACCCGCAAGCAGCTTCAGTGTGCTGCCCTCAATTTCGCTCAGGCATTCGCCAACGCTTTTCACCTTGCGCTCTCTCAGCTCTACCAGTCCGTTGGACGGCGTGGTTATGCCAAGCGCTTTTTTAACGCTGGGCCTGCGCAGGTCCATATCAACCAAGATTACCCTCGCGCCGTTTTTGCTCAGTGCCAGCGCAAGGTTTGTTGAAACGGTGGTTTTGCCCTCTCCCGGCATTGTGCTGGTTACCAGTATTGCGTGGCATTTGCCGCTTTCAAGCCGCCGTAAAAGCTTTATTCTCAGGCTGCGTATGCTTTCCTGGAAGGAACCGGATACGCGCTTATTCAATATTGAAAGCGTATTCACGTTATGCTGCTTGCGCTTTTTGAACGTTACCTTGGGCAGCGTGGCAAGGCAGGTTTGGTTCAGCTTTATGCGTATATCGTCCGGCTCGCGCACGGTGTTTCTTATCGCCGCACAGAGCATAAGGAAAACAAAGCCTATTATCAGCCCCACTATCGCGCCCTTTATGAACGTTTTTACGGGGCTGAAGCTGTTATACGGCACGGTCGGCTCCACAGGATCCGTCAAAAGATTCATTGCGGTGCTGCCTATAACGTAATCCGCAACCTCCGGATAAACCTTTATCACCGCCTCAAGTATCGCCTTCGCATCGCGCGGGCTGCTGCTTGTAACACGCATGGTGAAAAGGTTTGTGTTGTCCATAGTCTCGGCCGTTATAGAGCCGTTTATAACGCTCACACCAAGCTCTTTTTTAAGCTTTGAATACATAAGGTCGGACTGGATAAGGTATGGGAACGTTTTGCCCAGCTGCTCCGCCGTGGCTTTATTATAATAGCTGTATCCGCTGCTCTGCTCCGTGTTGCCGGATGCGGATACCTGAATGGTGAACGTAACTTCGCAGGCATACATGGGCGTATAGCTGAAATATTCTTTGGCGAACCATAGCGCGCCTACTATCGCAGCAAGCGCAAGCGGTATCCAAAACAACTTTTTCAGTACCGGAAAGAACTCCTGCAAAAGCCGCGATATATCTATTGCGCCTTCATCCCGGCGGTCAATTTTCTTTTCTTCCATTGGCTTCCTCCGTATGCCGGCGGCTGCTCCTGCCGCCCTTCGCGTTCCTCTCGCCGTAGCCATATCCGCCGTAGCCGCGGCCGTAACCGTAGCCATAGCCGTATCCGTAGCCGTAGCCGTAACCCGCGCGGCTGCCTATTATGGGCGTTACGCGCACGTCATTGAATACGCAACCCAGCAGGTGCGCCTTGCTTTGGTTAAGCATATCCACGGCGTCGTTTATCCTGCCCGCGCTCACGCAGTCCTGCCGCACGACAAGCAGCGAAAGATCCGCTATGTCCGCCAGCATTTCGGCATCGGAAAACATTGCCATTGGCGGCGAATCGATTATTGTATAATCCGTTGCCGCACTCAGTTCCTTCATCATGCCTCGCATGGCGCCGGAGGATATAAGCTCCGCCGCGTCGTTCTGCACCGCGGATGAGAACATCGCGTTCACGCCGTATTTTTCTATGTATTCCGTTTCAAGGCCGCATTTGCCGCGTATCATGTCCGCAAGTTCGGTTTTCACTTCCGCGCCCAGCAGCTTATATTGCGAAGGCTTGTGCATGTCCGCATCTATCAGCAGCACCGTGCCGCCCTTCTGCGCCAACGATATGGCAAGGTTTGCGGCAACGGTGGACTTGCCCTCGTTTTCCGCAACGCTTGTGACGAGTATAACGTTTTTCTTGTCCCGCCTTACGGCATGGGACACGCGGGAGGCAAGCTTCGCCACTTCCTCGCTGAAGTTAAAGCTTGCGGTGGTGTTGGTTATAAGCAGGCCCTTCGTGGTCTTTTTCAGCTTTGTGCGCAGCGTTTTGTTCTTTGTTTCGTGGTGAATGGTGCAATAAAGCTTTGCGTCTATTTTATGCCTTGCGGCGGAGGTGGTCTGCACCCTGTCCGCAAGAAGTATTGATGCTATAAGCGCCGCCGCCATTGCCGCCGCGCCTATTATGAACGCGCGCTCTATCGCCGCGCGAAGCTGCAGCGGGTTTGACGGGGATTTGGGCACGGACGGCGGGTCAAGCTCCCTCAGCACAACGTTCTGGAACACATAATCGGATACAGCCGAATAATTGTCCAGCAGGAATCTGAGCGTTTTGAACGCATCCGTCGGGTTATCCGCAGTTACGCGCATCGTCATAAGATTAGTCTGCGGCACTACGAACGCCTCAAGTTCGCCGTTCAGCTTTTCAACGCCCAGCTTTTCCTTTGATATGGTTGAAAACATTGTGCTGTCAAAAAGCTTTGTGAAAGTGCCCGCCATTTCGGACGTGCTTGAAAGGTTTGAAAAAACGGAGGTATAGCTCGCGTTCTTCATGCCCACAGCAACGGTTGTGCTGGCGGTATATTGCGGCTTATAAAATACCTGAAGATAGGCCACCGTAAGCATTGCCGCGATAAGTCCCGCGGCGATAACGGTGGGTATTTCCTTAACTATGCGGCGGATGATGCAGACAAGGCTGTAATCCGTCCATCTGCTTGATGCATGTTCTTCCATTGCTGCCCTCCCGCTCATTCCACAACAACATACAGCACCACGCTGCCGCGCACGCCTATTTCGTTGCGGCAGGAATAAGTGATGCGGTTCACGCCCTCTTTAAGGCGTGATTTATCGGCATATACGGCGCTCTTTTCCGCGCCTATAACTTCCTTAACATATTTCATCGGCTTAAATGACTTCGCTTCCTCCGCCGTCATATACACAAGATATGTATCAAGCGTTATAACAGGCTCATTATCGGCAATGGTTCTTATTTCAACCTCAAGCGTAAGCGAAACATGATCGCCAAGACTATTCGTCACCTCAAACATAACGGGATAAAGCCCTGCGTAATAAGGCGAAAGGTTATTTGTGTTTATCCTTATGCGGTCATTTATATTGCCGTCTATCACATCGTACGCTGTAAGCCTGTCTCGCACCTGTATGCTGCCCGTCGGGGCATAGCGCAATTCCTTGCTCAGCGAAAAGCGCGGCGGAACATAATCGGTATATATTATTGTGCGCGTGCGGGTAACAACATGGCTGTCGTTATCGGACACGGCATATGTCGCGCTGACCTCGCCGCCTTCGCCCATTTCAATTTTTTGCAGTATCAATTTGTCCGTTATGTCGCCGTCCTTTGCGTCGTATGCCGTAACGCCGCTCATAAGCGCATCCGTGCCGTCCGCAATGGAAATGCTGAGCGGTTCTTCAGCCACCCGTATTTCCGGCATTGTAGTATCTGTAGTGTAATGCTTATAAAGTATAGCTCCCCCCAGCAGAAGCGCCGAGACTATGAACAGAATAAGCATTGTGATATGAAGCCGTTTCATCGTGCGTTATTATCCCTCCGCATTGGGTCAAAATTCGCTTGCCAGCGCATATACTTCGCCGTTGTTTATTATGGCCGCCGGATTTTCCGAAAACAGCAGCTCCGCCGCGTCCTGCCCGTAGTATTCCGCAACCACGTCGTAACCGTCGTTCAGCTTGGTCGTGCGGCGGTACGGGCCGTGCGCGTCGCTTGCAATTACGTGCACGCACCCGTGCTCCAGGCACCAGCGCGCCGTCTTTTTCGCGTGCCTGCCAAACATGCCCGTAAGGCTGCCCTTGTTCAGCTGCACAACCGCGCCGCACAGCGCGCAGTGTTCAAGGAACGCCGGCTCATCCTGAATAAAATAATACCGTTCCGGATGGGCAATAACGGGTATCAGTCCGCGCTCAAACACCGTTTGCAGGCTCCGTTCCATAAATTCGTCCGTCTCGCCGAACGCGAACTCTATCAGAAGGTATTTCGACCCTGCAAGCGTTATAAGCTTCCCTTCGTCTATCTGCTCGCCCAGCCTTGGCGTTGAAAATACCTCCATGCCGTTGTAAAGCTTCAGCGGTATTTCGTTTTCCTTCATCATGGCGCGCATGGAATCAAACCTTGCCGTAAGTTCCGCCGTGTTGAAATTGGCAAAGCCGTCCGCCTCGCAGCAATGCGGCGTCATTATCATCTGCTTAACGCCGTTTTCCGCTGCCGTTTCCGCCATTATCAGGCTATCCTCCGCGTTGCCCGCGCCATCATCCACGCCAAAGAGTATATGGCTGTGTATGTCTATCATATTGCAACTCCTACCGAGCGGCATTTGGCCTTGGCGCATTGCGCGCTGACCTGCTCGGCATTTTTATTTACCTCTTCAGGCCTTCTGAACGTGGGCACCAGCTTATGCAGCGCGGCAAGTATTTCTTCGTTATTGCCAAGTGCAACCGTCGCTTTCAGCTCGTCCAGCCTGCGCTTCATCATTTCCTCGTCCACAGCAGGGCGTTCCTCAACGAATATCTTTTCGTTTTCGGTTTTGTGCAGATTGTCGTTGGACATCAGCAGCTCCTCATAAAGCTTCTCGCCCGGCCTGAGCCCCACTTCTTTTATTTCTATGTCCCTTCCAGGAACGTAGCCCGAAAGCCTTATCAGCTTGTCCGCCAAATCAGCTATTCTCACCGGCTCGCCCATGTCCAGCACGAAAACCTCTCCCCTGTGCGCAAAGGAGCCAGCCTCAAGCACCAGCTGCGCCGCCTCCGGTATCGTCATGAAATAGCGTATTATGCGCCTGTCCGTTATCGTTACCGGCCCGCCGTAGGCTATCTGCTTCTTAAAAAGCGGTATTACGGAGCCATTTGACCCCAGCACGTTGCCGAAGCGCACCGCGGCGAACTCCGTCTCTCCACCGTTTAAGGATTGCAGCACCTGTTCGCACAGGCACTTTGTTGCCCCCATAACGTTTGTTGGGTTCACGGCCTTGTCCGTTGATATCAGCACGAACTTTTCCGCGCCGAACTCACGCGCGGTACAGGCGGCGTTATATGTGCCGAAAACGTTATTCTTTATGGCTTCGCCCGGGCAGTCCTCCATAAGCGGAACGTGCTTATGCGCCGCCGCGTGCAGCACAAGCTGCGGACGGTATTTTGCAAATATCTGCTCCATGCGCGCCTTGTCACGCACGGATGCTATTTCAACGCTCAGCGGAAAATCCCGCCCGTAAAGATGTACAAGATCGTTTTGCAGTTCATACGTCGTGTTCTCCGCAATGTCCAGTATTATCAGCCTTTTCGGCCCCTGCGCCGCTATCTGGCGGCAAAGCTCGGATCCTATCGAACCGCCTCCGCCCGTTACCAGCACCACCTTGCCGCGCACGAATTCATTCACGCGCTGATTGTCAAGCCTTATCGGTTCGCGGCCCAGCAAATCCTCTATCTGCACTTCCCTCATGCCGGAAGAAAGGCTCTTTTTGCCGGAAACGCCGCCCTCAACCTGCGTAACAGGGTCGCCCAGTATATGCACGCGGCAGCGCGTGTTTGCGCATATGTCCAGTATTTCGCGTTTTCTTTCAGTCGTGGTGTTGTTTATGGCCAATATTATGTCCGTAACTGGCGTGTTTGCAAGCAGCTCAACCGTGTTGTCAATCGGCCCTATAACGCTCACGCCGTGTATGCGCTTGCGCTGCTTTTCGCGCGAATCGTCAATAAGGCAATACGGCTTATATGTGCCGTACACGTTGTCGTTCAGCTCTCCAAGCAGCGCCACGCCCGCGCTGCCCGCGCCTATTATGGCGGTGTAGCGCTGCGCGCCCGCGCCTATGCTTGTCACCCTGCGCCTGTATTTGCGATATAAAAATCTTATGGCAAGCATGGCTATAAGCGCAAGCGCCGTGCCCTTGAGCGCCTCGCTTATCCAAATGGAGCTGGTGCCGAGTATTATATTTACCGCAGAGTACAGCAAAAAGCCGCAGCCCATGCCCTTGAGCAGCGTTAGATATTCCTGGCTTTCGGCATAGCGCCACAGCGTATCATACGTTTTGAACCAAAGTTGAAATACAAGCACGCATACCGTAAGCAAGCCGATATGCATTACCAAATTGTAAAGCTGGATGTTTCCATCCGTCAGATAGCTGAAGAACATGGCAAAATTAAAGAAAAAAATCAAGCACACATCCATCAGCAGCACGACAAGACCCCTGTAACGCGATCTCGACACAAGTTTCCCCTCCCTGTGACTGCGCCAATGCGCCTATTATGCGATTATTCTACATTATATCAGCCCGTTTGCGCTAAGTCAAACCGCACGTTGTGCCTGCGCGCATGTTTTGATATAATATCTGTACAAATAAGCAGTCAAGGGGGATTATTATGTCTGTTTTGCTTACCGGGGGCGCGGGCTTCATTGGTTCGCACATTGCGGTTGAATTGATAAACGCGGGGCTTGACCCCATAATTGCGGACGATTTCAGCAACAGCTCGCCCGATGTTATCGATAGGCTTTATGCAATAACCTCTAAGCGCATACCGTGCTATGAGATCAACGTTGCCGATGCTCCTTCGGTCAGCCGCATTTTTGAAGGAAACGCCATCGATGCGGTCATACACTGCGCCGGGTTCAAGGCCGTTGGCGAATCGGTAAGCGAACCCGTCAGGTATTACCGCAACAATCTTGACACAACCCTTACCATACTTGAGCAAATGAAGGCGCACGGGTGCGAAAACATTGTTTTCAGCTCCTCCGCCACGGTATACGGCGGCAGCCACACAGCGCCCTTTACCGAGGACATGAGTACCGGCGACTGCACCAATCCATACGGCAAAACCAAGTATTTTATAGAGGAAATATTGAAGGACACGGCCTTTGCGGATAAGAGCATGAGCGTTGTGCTGCTCAGATATTTCAACCCTATAGGCGCGCACGAAAGCGGCCTTATAGGCGAAAAGCCCAACGGCATACCAAATAACCTTATGCCCTATATCACCCAAACCGCCGCAGGCATACGCAAGGAGCTTAGCGTGTTCGGCAACGATTATCCCACGCCGGACGGCACGGGCGTGCGCGATTATATACACATTGTGGATCTTGCGCGCGGGCATGTGGCTGCGCTTAAATACGCGGCTAATCACAAGGGCACGGAGATATTCAACCTTGGCACGGGCAAGGGCACAAGCGTGCTGGAGCTTGTTCATGCATTTGAGCAGGCCAACGGCATAAAGATACCCTACCGCATGGCCGAGCGCCGCGCAGGCGATATAGCCACCTGCTACGCCGGAACCGAAAAGGCGGCGCGCATGCTGAACTGGCGCGCGGAAAAAACATTGCAGGATATGTGCCGCGACGGCTGGCGCTGGCAGCAGAACTGCACCAAAGAATAAAGGAGACCCTTATGAAAAGCAAAAGCGGCGTGGGCGCGCGGATATGGTTCGCGGCAATATTTTTCGGCCTTGTGGGGCAGGTGGCATGGATAGTTGAAAACATGTATTTCGCCACCCTTGCGCAGGATATATTCGCCAATTCCGGCCGGGCGGACATGGCCTATCTTGTAACAACGCTGATGGTCATCCTTTCCGCCCTTACCGCCACGGCAACCACGGTTATAGCCGGCGGCCTGTGCGACCGCAGCGGCAGACGCAAGCCGTATATAGCCTTCGGCTATATGGCGTGGGGCGTTACAATAATGCTTTTCGCCCTTTTGCCAATGCGCGTTGAGGCGGGTTGCGTTGCGCTCACGGCGGCGCTGCTCATCGTTTTCGACTGTATAATGACCGTTGCCGGGTCAACCTCAAACGACGCCGCGTTCAACGCCTGGGTCGCGGACAATACAAACAGCGGCAACCGCGGACGGGTAAATTCGGTGCTTTCCGTGTTGCCCGTGTTCGCCGTGGTAATAGTTTTCATCGGCCTTGGCTCCATGTATGACGCCCATGCCGAATCAAACGCCGCATTCTTCATAACACTTGGCATAATTCCGATAGTCGCGGGCATTATAGCCCTTTTCACGCTGAAGGATGCCCCGGCGCTTGAGCGCACCGATATGGCTTCGGGCGGCTTCTTTTACGGCTTCAAGCCGGAGAATATACGCGCCAATCCCGCGCTATATATCTGCCTTGCGGCGGCGTGCCTTATCGGCATAGCGCAGCAGACTTTCTTTTCATACCTTATCAATTTCCTGAGCATAACTCTTGAATTGGGCGACGGCTTCGTTGTGCCTATGGCTGTTATAATCGTGCTGTCCGCCGCGTTCACGGGGCTTTTCGGCGCGCTGAGCGACCGCTTCGGCCGCGCGCGTTTCCGTATTCCGCTTATCATAATAACCGTTATTGGCATCGCATCCTTCTATCTTCTGCAATATATGCAGGGCGCGCTGAAAACCGCCGTGATATACTTTGGCGGCACGCTTATGATGGGCGGCATACTCTCGCTCACCGGCAGCTTTACTTCCACATTCCAGGACCATATCCCCCATGGGTGTGAAGGGCGCTATCAGGGCGTGCGCATGTGCTTCATGGTGCTTATACCCATGATAGTCGGCCCCATAATATCGCTTTTGATAGGGCTTGACGCAATGGGGCTCAACGGGGCGGACTTTGTGCCGCCGTATTCCGTTTTCCTCGCCGCGGCCATAGTTGCCTCGCTTGCGGCAATACCCGTGCTTATGATGAACAAAATGGAGAAATAAACCCCGGTATACTCTAAAAAGCGGTGCATTTGCGCCGCTTTTTGGCTTTTTTGTTAACAACGCCGCCGCTTGGTTGACGCCCCCCCCTTATTCTGTTAGAATAAAATCATAAGATAGTCGCATTGCATTCGGCATTCGCCGGGCTGCAAAACTAATGTTGTTTCAGGTGAAAAAAGAATATTATTGTAAGGGGGTAACCATATGAAAAGACAAATTTCGTTGATACTTGTACTGTTATTCGCGCTTGCTGCGCTGCCGCTTGGCGTGCTTGCCGCGGGCAATGATTACCGCTATGCCACGGAACCCGTGAACATGCGCACAGGCCCCGGCACGCAATACGACGTTATACGCGAACTGCAAACCGGCGAGCAGGTTGAATATCTTAAGCGCTCCGGCAAATGGGCAAAGGTAAAAAGCGGCGATACCGAAGGCTATGTTTTCGCAAAGTATCTCACGCGCGAAAAGCCCATCACCGCAGGCACCGTGCTGACAGCCAAAAGCACCGTAAACGTGCGCAGCGAGGCAAGCACAGCATCAACAAAGCTCGGTAAATTGCCCAAAGGCAGCCTAATAACGGTTATTGCCGTGCACGGAAAATGGATAGAAATAAACTGGAGCGGCAGCACCGCATTCGTATACAAGAAATATTTCAAGCATCTTAATACGGCCGGTATATCCATGCTGTACGTGGGCAGTGTACGCACATTCTTTGAAACGAATTACAGCAGCGTATACTTTGGCATATATATCGATAGAGATAACGGCGGCAAGCTCGGCGTGCGCGTATCGTCCTCGGCGAACATAGCCAAAATTGCCGATGAGCTGAAGGCCACGGGCAAGGTTGACATGGCATATATAAACATTCAGCCCTCCAAAATGCCTTCCTACGCCAACGCCGAATACATGCGCGGCATAACGCATAATATGCTCACAAAGTATCTTGAGCTGCCCGAGGAGCAGCGCGACCTTATCCGCCTCAGCTCTGTAAATTACGACCCGCAGAGCGATACGGTGATAGTTGAAATAGTGAAGCTTGATGCGGCGGCGCAGCAGGCCTTTGAGCAATACATAGCCAAGGCGGACTATATCACGTTCCGCTCCGTAAAAATGCTTGCCGTTCCGCAAACCTAAGCTGATGTGCAGTAAAAGAGCCGCAGGGGTTATCCCCTGCGGCTTTTGTATTGTGCCGTATTTTGCTTTACGCGAAGTTCTTGATTATGTCAACAATCTCCGCGCCTACGCGCTTCTGCGCCTCTGCGGTCTGCGCGCCTATGTGCGGCGTGCAGCTCACATGGGGATGGCTGTAAAGCGCATGGTTCTTGGCGGGCTCTTCGGCGAACACGTCAAGGCCCGCGCCGCGCAGCTTGCCGCTTTCAAGGGCCGCAAGCAATGCGTCCTCGTCCACGTTGTTGCCGCGGCTGGTGTTTATAACTATTGCGCCGTCCTTCATCTTGGCGATGGTATCGGCGTTTATCAGGGGCTTGCCGTCTATGCTGGGGGTGTGTACGGATATGAAGTCGGAATTGGCGAGCAGCTCATCCATTTCAACGTACTTCATGTTCTCGTTTTCAAGGCCCTCCGCCTTGAATATATCATACGCCAGCACCTTCATGCCCAGCGCCTGCGCCTTCGCGCCAAGGGACTGGCCAATGCGGCCGTAGCCTATAACGCCCAGTGTCCTGCCCGCAATTTCTATTCCCTTGTAGGCTTTCTTTTCCCACTTATCCTCGCGCATGGTGTGGCCGGCGATGGATATGAAGCGGGCAACGGAAAGCATATGCGCAAGGGCAAGCTCCGCAACGGTGTTGCTGGAAGCGCGCGGGGTGTTGCGCACATGTATGCCGTTTTCTTCCGCGTAAGCCACGTCTATGTTGTCCACGCCCACGCCGCCGCGGATTATCAGCTTCAGCTTGCCGGTTTCCTTGGCCGCGTCAATTATGGGCTTGCGTACCTTGGTCGCGCTGCGCACAACCAGAATGTCGTACTGCTTTACCTGTTCGGCCAACTCTTCGGGCTCGTAAAACTGCTCCACTACCTCGTGGCCCATTTCCTTCAGCGCCGCTATCGCGCTCTTATCCATTCCGTCGGATGCAAGTATCCTCATTTTCGTTTCTCCTTATTACTTGTTCTCGGCTTCAAACTTCTTCATGAATTTCACAAGGTATTCAACGCCTTCCATGGGCATGCAGTTATATATGCTCGCCCTCAGGCCGCCGGTGGAACGGTGCGCCTTAAGGTTGGACATACCGGCCGCAACGCTTTCCTTAACGAACTTCGCGTCAAGATCCGCATTGGGCGTATTGAAGCGGACGTTCATCTTGGAACGGCTGCCCGGCTCTATGGTGGTGGTATAGAAATCGGAATGGTCAAGGCAATCGTAAAGCAGCGCGGCCTTCTTTTCGTTTATGGCCTTGCGCGCCTCAAGCCCGCCGTTTTCAAGCAGCCAATCCATTACCAGCTTGCATATGTAAATGCACCAGCAGGGCGGGGTATTGTGCATGCTCTTGGCCTCTGCATTTATGGTATAGTCGCACATGGTGGGGGTGATGGGGTTCACGTTGCCCAGCATGTCCTCGCGCACTATAACTATGGTCAGGCCCGCGGGGGCAACGTTCTTCTGCGCGCCGGCATATATAAGAGCGAACTTGGATACGTCTATGGGTTCGCTCATTATGCAGCTGGACATATCGGCGACCAGGGGCACGTTTCCGGTATCGGGAATATAATCCCAGCAGGAGCCGTATATGGTGTTGTTGAAGCAGATATGCACATAGTCCGCCTCGGGATCGAGCTTCAGCTCTTCCTGGCGGGGAATGCGGGAGAAGCCAATGTCCTTACCGGTCCAGGCGATGTTTACCTTGCCGTACTTTTCGGCTTCCTTGGCGGCCTTGCCGGAGAAATTGCCGGTAACAATATAGTCGGCCTTGTGGTTCTTGTTCATCAGGTTGAGCGGAACCATTGCAAACTGAAGCGTCGCGCCGCCCTGCATGAATATTACCTTGTAGTTATCGGGGATGTTCATTACCTTGCGCATCTGGGATTCGGCCTTAACGATTATGTCGTCGTAAGCCTTGGAGCGGTGACTCATTTCCATTACGCTCATGCCGCTGCCTTCGTAGTTGAGCATGTTGTCCCTTGCGCTTTCAAGCACCTCTACCGGAAGCATAGAGGGGCCGGCAGAGAAGTTATAGATCCTGTCGTAAACCATATCTTTTCTCCTTAACACATAGTTATATTCCTTATGCCGGGCTAACCCCGACTTATATTGGTAATTATACTCTTATTTTGTGCGCAAAACAAGGCCGCGGAAGCATTTCGCCATTTCTTTGACAAATATATTATATCCAATGCCGTTTTAGGGCAAAAACAGCCGCATTTTACTCATTTGCACCCCTTTGCGCTATGGACAATACTCCGCTCATACTGTATAATAGCATTGCATATACATTATGTATATGCAAACACTTTATGCATTTTTAGAGGTGGCGCATGGACAGATTTGTAAACCAATTTTCCGAAATAGGCAAGCTTAACGCCGTTATGCTGCACCGTCCGGGCGATGAATTGAACCAAGTCACGCCGGATTTTTTTGACGATATGCTGATAGACGATACGCTCTATCTTCCCGCGGCGCAGCGGGATCACGACCGCTTTGCCGAAATCTTACGAGAAAACGGCGCAGCCGTATATTATCTTAAAGACCTTTTCTGCGAAGTTATTGCGAACGATAAATTAAGGCTTCAATATATAGAGGATTTCTTAACCCAAAGCCCCATCCCCGGAGACGCCGTGCGCGATGCCATACGCGCCTATCTTTTGCCCAAATCTCCAAGCGACTTGTTCGATGCCGTGGCCCGCGGCATACGCCCGCGCGACCTTGCTGCCATTCCAGGCAACCGCATAGCGCTTGACGTTACCAATGTTTATCCGTTTATACTCGACCCAATGCCGAATATTTACTTCACGCGGGATACGTCCATGTGCATTGGCGGCGGCATGGTAATAAGCAGCATGAGCATGCCCTCCCGCAGCCGTGAAACGCTGTTTACCCGCTATATACACGACTATCATCCCCTGTTCACCGCTTCTCCCGTGCCGCTGTGGTATGATAATGAGCAGCGGTATAATATGGAAGGCGGGGACGTGCTTATTCTTTCCGATAAGCTGCTTGCAATCGGCTGTGGAGAGCGCACGAACATTGCCGCGGTGGAAATGCTTGCCAACCGCGTTTTTGCGGAAGGGTTTGAGCGCATATTGGTTTTCAACAATCCCCGCTCGCGCAAGTTTATGCACCTTGACGTGCTGTGCACAATGGTGGATTACGATAAGTTCATAACCCACCCCTGCATATATGAAAAGCAGTTTGACGTATACGAGCTTACCGGCAAGCCCGGGAAGCTTTCCATTTCCTGCACTACCGATCCGGTGAATAAAATATTTGCCCGCTGCCTTGGCCTGCCCGCGGTAAAGTTCATTGAAATGGGCGGGGGCGATCCAATAATTGCCGCGCGGGAGCATTGGAACATGGGCTCGAATTCGCTCACGCTGTCCCCGGGCAACATTGCCGTATATGACCGCAACGAGGTTACTAACGAGCTTCTCATTAAGGCCGGCATAAAGCTGAATCTCGTCCCCGCGGGCGAGCTTGTGCGCGGGCGCGGCGGCCCCCGGTGCATGAGCATGCCCATAAACCGCAGTGCAATATAAAAAACAAGGGAGCAGCCTCAACTCAGCTGCTCCCTGTTATTTTCTTTTTAATCCTCGCCTTCCGCCATGCGGTAGCCCACGCCCATCTCTGTCATAATGTAGCGCGGCTCCGCAGTGGAAGGTTCTATTTTGCGGCGAATATTCGCCATGTTAACGCGCAGTATCTGGTTGCCCTGTTTGGCGTTTGGGCCCCAAATATGCTTTATTATTGAATCATATGTAAGCACGCGGCCGGAGTATTTGCTCAACAGCGCCACTATTTTATACTCATTTTGGGTCAGATGCGCGTCTTCCCCGTTCACATATACGCGCCGCTTATCGTAGTCCACTTCAAGGTCGCCCGTATGAAAAACGCCTGTCTGCCGCTGCGCCTGCTCGCCTTCTCTAAGCTGAACGTGCCTGAGCGCCGTGCGTATGCGGGCAAGCAGTTCGCTTGTGCCAAACGGCTTTGTAATATAGTCGTCCGCGCCCGATTCCAGCGCTTTCACCTTGTCCCGCTCCCTTGTGCGTGCGGAAACCACTATTATGGGCACATTCGACCATCCGCGCACGTTTTCTATTATCCCCTGTCCGTCCATGTCCGGCAGCCCAAGGTCAAGCAACACCAAATCCGGACAATGCGACGTTATAAGTATTATCGCCTCCGCCCCGTTGCGCGCAACCATCGTATCGAACCCGTTGGCCTGAAGCACCGCGCTCACAAAGCTTGAGATATTATATTCATCCTCTACTATAACTATTAGGTATTTATTGCTCATTCGTCCTCCTGTTGCTCGTCATAGTCATACAGTTCCATTTCCGCCATGTCCAGCGGAAGCGTGAATTCAAATACGGCCCCGCCGTTCTGCCCGTTATAAGCCCGCATTTTTCCTTCATGCGCGCTTATTATGGTGCTGCATACGCTAAGGCCTATGCCCATGTTTCGCTTTTTATCCTCGCTGCTGCCAACGCTGCGCTTAAAGTCCCCTTCCAGTATATGCGGCAGCAGGTTCGGGTCTATTCCCCGCCCATCGTCCGTCACGCGGAAAACGGCGTTTTCGCCCTCGCGCGATATGTCTAGCGTTATCTTCGTCATGCCGTCGGCGTGTATCGCCGCGTTTTCAAACAGGTTCATAATTACCTGCCTTATAAGCATCCCGTCCATGGGAACCAGCAGCAGCTCATCCGGCATATGTGTTTCCACCTTCACGTTTGGGAAATGCTTTCTGAACTGCGTTAGCGCAGATGCCGCAACCTCTTCAACAACTTCGCTTTCTTTTGCTATGTTCGCCCCGCCGTCCGGCGCATCTATCCGCGTAACTATAAGCAGGTTTTCAACCAATCTTATCAGCCATTGCGAGTCTTCCTCTATTTGGTTAAGCAGCTTGTTCTTTTCCTGCTCGCTCAGCGTATCTCCGCCTTCCTTCAGCACGCTGCACGCGCCGCTTATGGCTGTCAGCGGGGTTCTCAGATCGTGTGAAACTGCGCGCAGCAGATTGCTTCGCGTCCGCTCGCGTTCGGCGTCTATCTTTAATTGTTCCTGCTCTTTTATTCTTGTGGTCAGCGTGCCCGTTATCATGGCCGCCGACAGCATGCTAAGTATCGCTATCGGGTATCCCGTCAATGTAAAGTTAAGCTGGTAATACGGATATGTAAAAATGCAGTTCACTATCAGCACACCCAGTATGCTTGCCGCCACGCCGCATATATATCCGCTCGTAAAGCGCGAAATTATAAGCACCGCCACAACGAACAATATCGCCTCAAATTTCTCTTCCCCTGCAAACGGCCTCAACGCGTAGCACACAAGCGTTGTTGCCGCAAGCGTGCCTATCGTTATTCCAACATCGCGCCATGTTAATTTCGCACATTTTTTCTTCGCGGACGAGCTCATGTGTATCCCCTTTACCATGATAACTTTCTCGTATTATAAATGTACAACGATTTTCATTTTATTGCAATGCCGCATATTGCCCACTTAACCTATAATAAATGCTCTCTTTACGGCTTGGCATATTATCTTAACGCCTTCTTTACGGTGCATCCCCAAACTTGTGCCAAAATACGCACACAAGGGCGGTAAAAGCCGCCCCTATGTTGCATAGTTTTATAATCTTCTCCACGCTTCGTCCTTTATCGGCGCGCGGCCGCTCAGCGCACGGTCAATTTCTCTTAGCATGCGCGGCGTGTCCGCATTAAGCGTTCCTTTAAGGTTTATATAGTTGGATGCATGGTTTGCGCGGAACACCGTGCCCTCGCTATCCATGTTTTCAAGCATTATTCTGCATTCTTCAAGCGCCGTCGCAGGCCCCACAGGCTTCAGCCTGCCCACCCTGTATTCGTCGTACATTGGGCAGCCCGGCTCAAGCATAAGCGAAAGTAGGCCAAAATAGTCCGGCTTCATGCGGCTTACAGCCTCTGCCGTGGCCTTCGCATGCGCGGCGGAGCCTTCGTCCCCCGCAAGGCCCAGTATCGCCGTGAGCGATACCGCAAAGCCCGCCCGCTTTGCCCGCTGACCCGCAAGTATTATTTCCTCTGCCGTCGCGCCCTTGTCTATTCGCCTGAGCACATCCTCGTCGCCCGATTCAAGACCCATGTATAATAGCTCCGTGCCCGCGTCATGCAGTGCCTTCAGCTCGTCATCCGTCTTTATAAGCACGCTTTTTGGTGAAGCATACATGCTCACCCTTTCGCATTCCGGGAAAATGTGCCTTATCGCCGCGCTTATCTTCAGCTGCTCCTCGCTTTTGCGTATGAACGCATCGCCGTCGGCAAAAAATATTCGCTTTATGCTGCTTGCAAATCCGCGCGCGCGCTCAAGGTCCGCTATAACGTCCTCCGTGCTTCTTATGCGGAACTGCTTTTCCTTATACATTGTGCAAAAAGCGCAGCGGTTGTGGCTGCACCCTATGGTGGATTGTACTATAAGGCTGTATGCCTCGCTCGGCGGGCGGAATATGCGTCCTTCGTAAAAATCTCCCACGGTTTATGCCCCTTCCGCGTTTGCCGCCGCGGCCTGTTCCTGCTTCTGCGCGATTTCGGGATGGGTAAGTTTATAGTAATATTGCAGTATATCGCGCCTGGTAACAATGCCTATGAAAGAGCCTAAATCGTCCGTCACTGGTACAAAGTTCTGGTTCTGCGCCATCAGGAAAAGATCCTCAAGCGATGCGTTCACGTTAACGGCCTTGTTGCGGTCCGCCTTAAGTATGTCCTTAACATACAGCCGCTCCTGCGCGTGGTTATCCCATGCGGATTCGTCTGTCAGCTTCCATAAAAAGTCGCCCTCGGTAACGGTTCCCCTGTATTTGCCGTCCCTGTCTATAACGGGTATGGCGGTGTAGCCGTAATGCCTCAGCTTTTCAAGCCCCTGTCTCAGGGTGTTGTCATAATAGATATAGGCCGTGCTAACCTTTGGCCTCAGAAAAAACAGCACATTCATGTCCGTATCTCATTCACCAACCTTTGCTTATAGCATACCATAAACTCAGCCCAAAATGGTGGCAGCATTGTTAAATAGATAATTATATATTATTTATGGAAAAGCTTCTTGGTCTGGTACCGCGGTTCGCAGGTCAGATTAACGCCAAGCTTTCTGAATGTTGCCACGTCTACGCCGGAAAGAATTACCGAGGAATGCGCTTCGCATCCCCTCAGCTTGCTAAGCTGCCGCATGGCAAGGTCCGCCGTGGGGTTGGTTGCCGCGCATATGGAAAGGGCAATAAGTATCTCGTCCGTATGCAGGCGCGGGTTGTGGTTGCCAAGATGCTTTATCTTCAAATCCTGTATAGGCCCAATTATAATCGGGGAAATAAGATGCATGTCGTCCTTTATGCCGCCCAGCGCCTTCAGCGCGTTCAGCAGCAGCGCCGCGCTCGCCCCCAGCAAATCGGAAGTTTTGCCCGTTATTATCCGCCCGTCCGGCAGCTGCAATGCCGCCGCGGGCTGGCCTGTGACCTCCGCCTTTTCAAGGCACTTGGCTATTACCGGCCTGTCCGCCTCGGTAAGTCCCGCCTGGTTCATAAGCAGGCGCAGCTTCTGCACCGTGCTTTCGTCCCGCATGCCCTGCCTGTGCTGGCACATTTCGGCATAATAGCGGCGTATTATCTCCTGGTTGGATGCTTCGCGGCACGCCTCGTCGTCTATTATGCAGCAGCCCGCCATGTTCACGCCCATGTCGGTTGGGGATTTATAGGGGCATTCGCCGTATATCTGCTTAAATATCGCCGCAAGCACGGGGAATATTTCAACGTCCCTGTTGTAATTCACGGTCGTTTTGCCGTAGGCTTCCAGGTGGAACGGGTCTATCATGTTCACGTCGTTAAGGTCAGCCGTCGCCGCCTCATACGCAATGTTTACCGGGTGCTTCAGCGGCAGGTTCCATATCGGGAACGTTTCAAATTTAGCATAGCCCGCCCTTATGCCGCGCTGATGCTCATGGTAAAGCTGGCTCAGGCACACCGCCATCTTTCCGCTGCCCGGTCCCGGCGCGGTTACGACTATAAGCGGCCTGCTGGTTTCTATGTATTCGTCCTTGCCGTAGCCTTCGGGGCTGACTATCAGCTCCACGTTGCTCGGGTAGCCCTTTATCGGATAATGCCTGTATACGCGGATGCCCAGCCCTTCAAGCCGCTGCTGGAACGCATCCGCCACGCTTTGGCCGCGGTACTGCGTAAGCACCACGCTGCCAACATAAAGCCCTATCGCGCGGAATGCGTCAATAAGCCTTAATACGTCCAAATCATATGTTATGCCGAGATCTCCGCGAACCTTGTTCTTTTCTATGTCCGATGCATTTATGGCGATAACTATCTCTGCCTTGTCCTTCAGCTGCATAAGCATACGCACCTTGCTGTCCGGCTCAAAGCCCGGCAGCACGCGCGACGCATGGTAATCATCAAACAGCTTGCCGCCGAATTCCAAATACAGCTTGCCGCCAAACTGATCTATCCTGCTCAATATATGCTCCGACTGCATAGAAAGGTACTTCGCGTTGTCAAATCCCTGCCTCATCATTTCCTCCTGAAAAGCTCTCTATTAAACAATAAAAGGAAGCGGGCTGAGCCTGCTTCCGATGTGCGCCTTTTTTATAGTACAACTATTTTGCGCGGATTTCAAGTGGAAATGAGTCGCTTTTTATCAATAAACGTAATACCCGTTCACATACATGTAAAGATACGCCGCCTGCATCATCGTGCATGCAGCCGTCATTGCAACGTCCGTGCGCCGTTCGCCGCTTGCGTTCGCCGCCGCAAGCATCAGCGGTATGCACGCCGTAAGGTAGCGCGGGGAACTCAAAAGCCACGTTGCTCCGCATGCCACCGCAAAATACGCAAGGAAATACGCCGTGTATGCCGGCCTTAGCTTCTTTGCACCGGTCAGCATCATTATAAGCGCCGCAATGCTCGCCGTAAGATTGGGTATCCAAAGTCCCCACAGCTCGCCCGTGTTCCCGCGCTGCGCCGCGCGTGCCGCCGCATCCACCTGCGTTGCCGCCGTTTCAAAGAACAGCCCGAAGCCCTGCGACCAATGTTCCTTTTGATACTTCATGAATGTGAGCGCGTTCCCAGTCACGGCATAGTTGATGTAAAGATAGCCTATCAGCCCCAGCGGAACTATCATCAGGCACAGCGCGTTTAGTATAAGCGCACGCCTTTCTTCCTTTATCGTGCCCATTCGATACGCCGTTATAAAATCTTCCGCTATTTCCCAGGCAATAAATACAATTATCAGCCCGCCTACCGAGCGCGTGAAGCCCGAAAGTGCGCCGAATACGCACGCCCAAAGGTATTGCTTTTTCCGCGTGAAGTATATTGCCGCCGCGCTTAGCATTATGAACAGCGCCTCACTCATGGGCGCGGTAAGGAAAAACGCCGCCGGAAATACAAGCATGTATTTTACGGCTCTCAGCGCCGCGTCACGCTCCATGTCCAGCGCCGCCGCTTCATATACGAATACGGCCCCTACTGCCGACGCCGCAGCCGATACAACCATTGCCGATATCAGCGAATTGTTGAATATAAGGTTAAACAGCCATATGGCGCACGGGTAAAACGGGAAGAATACAATATGGAACCGCGGGTCGCCCTCCGTAACATACCACCGCTCCGCTATGCCAAGATAGCTTGGCGAATCGCTGTGCTCCCATACGCTTGCAAGCGTGTTCCACATTCCGCCGGGATACGCCCTGCCGTAGCGGTAAAGCAGATATCCTATCAGCAGCGCCGCAATGCGCGTCATCAGCACAAACAGCACTATCTCGCCCCACGGGTGCCTTCTGCTGCGCCTCAGGCTCCTTGCCCCAAGCAGTTCATCCGGGCTTAAATAGCCGCCCTTCAGCGCCGCAAAGGGCCGCGCGCACAGCGCAACCATAAGCGCCGCAAACAGCGCCGCCATTATTCCGCCCGCAATAAGCCCCAACACGGAAGCGTTCCGCGTAAGGCTTCGCCATATGAATATTATCGATACGAGCGCGGCCGATGCTATGCCCGCCCAAAGCTGCCATTTCTTTTCCATGCCATAAAGTATAGCACAATACCCGCCGCGCCACAACGCACCATGCAGGAAAAGCCGCGCCTATGGCGAATTTATAGTGTGGATTTTTTGTAAACAGAGGTGATACCCATTGTCCTTTGAACTTGATGCGGGCGTGTTCCGCGCCCTTTCGCGCGAAGAAGCGCCCCTTGCCAACGCCCTTGCGGACAGCATAAAGCCTACCTTCAGCCATTGGAACGAAGATTACCCAACATTGGAATTATTCGAGCAGGACGCCGCCGCTGGTGAGCTTTTCGGCTACTTCATCGATAATAGGCTCGTTTCGATAATCGTCGCCACCACCGCCCCCGAAGAATTTGAGGACGTGCTCGGCGTGCCCGGCGCAAACTGGCCGGACAGCAAGCGCCCGTGCATGCTTTGCCGTTTGTGTGTTGACGTGAACTATCGCCGCCGCGGCATAGGCGAATATATGATGCATCATGCCGAAGCGGAGGCAAAGCGCCGCGGCGCGGATGCGCTTTGGCTGCTGGTCGCCACGGATAATCCCACCGCGTACAGTATATATGAGCGCATCGGCTACCGGCTCTGCGGCCGGGCGAATATATACGATGCGGACTTCTACTGCTGCGCTAAGGATATATAGTCCCGAATATTGTCCATATTAAGCTGCCCTGCCCGCGTTCATCCGCGCAGCAGGGCGTTTTTTATTGCCTCAGCCTTTCCATGACCGCGCTCAGCCGCGAAAGCTGCTCCGGCGTGAGCATCGGCGCTATGCGCGCCGCAACGTCGTTCAGCTTCGCTTCGTCTATCATGCCGCTGCTTTTGCCGCGCATCAGTTCCTCCATCAGCTCGCCTTCGCTTTTGCCGCCATAGTAGTTCATCGCGTCCTCCATGCTTTTCAGCTGCTCGGGATTGGCTGAATTCATGGCATTCTGCGCCATGCTTTCGTAGTTCGGCCGCTGCTCTCCCCGTCCGTATCCCCTCAGGTCCCTTTTCATTGCATCATCTCCCTTCAGCCTATTATATGATGCAATGCTCTCAATGGTTCGGCTTGGTTCAAAATTCCGTCCTTTTGCATACATTGGAATAGATGTATCTTTAAGGGGGGGGCATATTATGCAGCGCACGCTGAACAATACCATTCCGCAGCCGCAGCGGGACCGGCAGCAGGGGGCGCAGTATTCCCCCGCGTATACCATGGCTTCCCGCATACGCAATGAACAGGGGCGCGACCGCGCGGCCGAATATCTTGGCGCGATGGAGCCTTTCCTTGCCCCCGGGGAACGCGAGCACATAGCAAAAATGCTGGATATTCCCCTGCCGCAGCGGCAATATGCCCCGCCACCGCCGCAGTATGCTCCCCCGCAGTACGCCCCGCCCCAACGTCCCGCGCAGGGCCCGCAGGCTATGCCTAACCTGGGCGGCATGAGCGATACCATGCAGCTTATGCAGCTCTTGAGCAGCCTTGGCGGCATGGGCAAAGGCGGCTCCCCGCTTGGCCAATCCGGCGGCGGCATGAATCCGCTTATGCTTGCCCAGCTTTTGGGCAATATGATGGGGAGGCGCTGATCCTCCCCATTGCATATCGGTCATTTCTTCTTTTTGCCGCCGTTATGTATCTGCTTCGGCTTTTCCCCGTCAAAGAACGCGGAATCGTCCGGCCAGGCATATTTATCGTCCTTCAGCCGCGTGTGCGCGCCGTTGGCCTTCGCCGCAGGCTGCGGCAACTCATTATAGTGCTGCTTTATGTAATATACCTGCATAAGCGCCGCCGCAAGCAGAATTATCCATATAACTATCTTCAGCCATCCGCCCGCGCCAAGCACGGTGCAGATTTCGTTCATGTTGTAGCACAGCGCGCTCATCACGGCGTATGCTGCCGCGCCTATGTACCATTTGCCGCGCCGCATGATTATCGCCATGAATATGGCCATGATCGGCTGAAAGAACACCATTATTACAGACGGCAGCGTAAGATAGAAAAACTGCCAGCTGTCCGCTGCGGATACGCCCTGCTGCACAAGCTGTATGTGCGTCATAGCAACGCTCAGCGCGCGGCTGTACAGCATGGGTATGCACATGCCAACGCTTACGCATACCGCTTCCATAAGGCTTATCTCGCCCCTGTAAACCGCCTTGTATATAGCATACAGCGCCATCGCTTCCACCGCGCCAAGCAGTATCCAGCGTATCGCGGCTGCCCATCCCGTCTGCAAAAAGGCTACCCCGCCGTCCTCATAAAGCAGCAGCACCGCCGCGCTTATTACGGAGGATGCAAGTATGGCCGTTATGCCCGCGCCAAGCGGCTTCATCAGTTTAACGCTTGAGCGGTGCACCACCACCAGCGCCGCAATGGGTATGCACATGAAAAGCACGGTCAAAACGATAGCAAGTATTGCAAAAAACATAATCTCTCCAATGCGTGTTAAATTTTACCGCTATTATATCAAAAAATCGGGCCGCTGTGTAAACGGCCCGATAATTTTTGTTTGTCAGCTTGCTTTATCAAACAAGCTCGATAACTGCCATCTCGGTAGCGTCGCCGCGACGGGGTCCCAGCTTGTAGATGCGGGTGTAGCCGCCCTTGCGTCCATCGTACTTGGGCGCGATTTCGCGGAACAGCTTCTCAACCACGGGGTTGGGAGTCTGCTTGGCGCGCTCGGCATACTCGCTCTTGCTCTCCTTGTCCTTCTTGGGCAGGGGAGTGTTGTACAGATAAGCCATCATCTGCCTGCGGGCATGGAGCTTGGAAGGCATGTCGTTGGTCTTTTCAACCTTGACTATCTGCTGCTTCTCGTTGCGGGTTTCCTTCTCTACGGTAACGGTGTTCTTGTATTCGCTTACGGCAAGGGTGATCAGCTTCTCAGCTATGGGGCGGATCTCCTTCGCGCGGGCTTCGGTGGTAACGATTTTGCCGTTCCACAGCAGCGCCGTGGTCAGATTGCGCAGCATTGCGTTGCGGTGATCGCTCGCCTTGCCAAGTTTACGGTTTGGCATTTGTTTTTCCTCCTAATTAGTCTTCGTTGTGACGGAGCGAGAGGCCCAGTCCAACCAGTTTCTGCTGGACTTCCTCAAGCGACTTACGGCCAAGGTTACGAACCTTCATCATTTCTTCCTCGTTGCGCTGAACAAGCTCTTCAACAGTGTTGATGCCTGCGCGCTTGAGGCAGTTGTAGGAACGCACGGACAGGTCAAGCTCCTCTATCGTCATTTCAAGGATCTTTTCCTTCTTGTCCTCTTCCTTTTCAACCATTATTTCTACGCCCTGAACATGTTCGGTCAAATTGATGAACAGATACAGATGCTCGGTCAAAATCTTGGCCGCTAAGCTTACCGCCTCGTCCGGACGAATGGTTCCATCCGTCCAGATTTCAAGCGTCAGCTTATCATAATCGGTTATCTGACCAACACGGGTGTTTTCCACGCGGAAATTCACCTTGCGTATGGGAGTGAATATGGAGTCAACCGCGATCTGCCCAATAGGCATATCGGGGCGCTTGTTCTTGTCAGCGGAGACGTATCCGCGGCCATGCTCAAGTATAATCTCCATCTCAAGCTTGCCGTTGGGGCCAAGGCTGGCAATGTGCAGATCCGGATTCATTATTTCAACGTCCGAATCGGCGGTTATGTCGCCTGCCTTCACCTCGCACTCTCCATGAGCGCTGATCGTGACCTTCTTGGGGCCTTCGCTGTGCAGCTTAACGCACAGCTCTTTTATATTGAGCACTATCTCGGTAACGTCCTCGCGAACGCCTTCGATGGTAGTGAACTCATGCAGCACGCCGTCTATCCTTATGGCAGAGGCGGCCACGCCGGGCAAGGAGGAAAGCAGCACCCTGCGCAGTGAATTGCCAAGGGTGGTGCCGAAGCCGCGTTCCAGCGGCTCCACCACAAAGCGACCATAGCTGTCGGATATTTCCTCGCACTCGATCCTGGGTCTTTCGATTTCTATCATTTTTCCATCCCCTCTCTTGATGTTTGGTCAGTCGATAAGGGTCGCGGACCGCTTCATTACCTGGAGTAGAACTCGACGATGAGGTTTTCCTCAACGGTGAGGTCGATATCGTCGCGCTGGGGCATCTGGGCGATCTTGCCGGTGAGATTCTCACTGTCAAGCTCAAGCCACTTGGGTATGGGCTTGCTGGCGCCCTGCTCGCGCAGGTCCTTGAAGTTGGCCATGTCGCGGCTGCGCTCGCGCACGGTGATGGTCTGACCGGGCTTCACAAGATAGGAAGCGATGTCGACCTTCTGACCGTCTACGCGGATGTGGCCATGGTTAACGAGCTGACGGGCCATGGGACGGCTGGGAGCGAAGCCCAGGCGATACACCACGTTGTCAAGCCTTCTCTCGAGCAGGCAGAGCATGTTGTCGCCGGTTATGCCGCGCATGTTGCTGGCCATGTCGTAGTACTTGCGGAACTGGGACTCGCTGATGCCATAGGCACGGCGGCACTTCTGCTTTTCGCGCAGCTGCAGGCCGTATTCGCTCTGCTTACGCTGCCTGGCCTGGCCATGCTGTCCCGGGGGGGTGTGGCGCTTGATGATAGCGCACTTTGCTGTGTAGCAACGGTCGCCCTTAAGGAAGAGCTTCTCGCCTTCCCTGCGGCACTGTCTGCAAACGGATTCAGTATATCTTGCCATTTGTCTGTCTCCTTAAACTCTTCTGCGCTTGGGCGGACGGCAACCGTTGTGCGGTATGGGCGTCACGTCCTTTATCATGTTGACCTCAAGGCCTGCGGTCTGGAGGGCGCGGATGGCGGCCTCACGGCCGGAGCCGGGTCCCTTCACATAGACTTCCACAGTGCGGAGGCCATGTTCCATGGCGGCCTTAGCCGCGGTCTCGCTGGCGGTCTGCGCGGCGAAAGGAGTGCTCTTCTTGCTGCCCCTGAAGCCAAGTCCACCGGCGGACGCCCAGGATATGGCGTTGCCCTGCAGGTCGGTGATGGTTACCATCGTGTTATTGAAGGAGGAACGGATATGGGCAGCGCCGCGCTCTATGTTCTTCTTTTCGCGGCGTTTGCGGGTACCCGCTTTCTTGACCTTACCTTTTGCTGCTGCCATTTTGCATTAACCTCCCTTATTTCTTCTTGCCGCCAACCTGACGCTTGGGACCCTTGCGGGTGCGGGCGTTCTGCTTGGTGCTCTGGCCACGCACGGGCAGGCCCTTACGATGCCTTACGCCGCGGTAGCAGCCGATCTCGATCAGCCTCTTGATGTTCATGGAAGTCTCTCTCCTCAGATCGCCTTCCACCTTTATGTTATGGTCGATATAGTCCCTAAGTTTGGCCACATCGGCTTCGCTCAGGTCGCGCACGCGGATGTCAGGATCGACGCCCGTGGCTGCGAGGATGTCCGTAGCGGTCTTGCGGCCGATACCGTAAATGTAGGTCAGGCCGATCTCAACCCGCTTGTCTCTGGGCAGGTCCACGCCAGAAATACGTGCCATAAAGTTTGTACACCTCCGTAAATTTTGGTTCAAATATATATGTACCCGCCGGTTTCCGCGTCGTTTCCTCCGCGGCAGCCGCACCGGCGGCTGTTTCCGCTATTAGAAGCCCGCTCCGCACACCGTGGAGCAGATTTCTAATATGTCTGGCGGCGCAATTACCGCCTGACGGAGCCCATAGCGTTGAGCTCGAAACCTTTCGAAGAGCCGGATGAAATTATCCAGTGTGGCGCTCTCCTTTGTATATCTTCTCGCCTTGGGGCCGTTTGCTTAGCCCTGCTTCTGCTTATGGCGAGGATTCTCGCAAATCACCATCACGCGGCCCTTGCGCTTGATGATCTTGCACTTTTCGCAAATGGGTTTGACTGAAGGCCTAACTTTCATTGTTTTATCCTCCCGTTAATTCTTTGCGCGCCACGTTATGCGGCCGCGCGTAAGGTCATAAGGAGACATTTCAACGGTTACTTTGTCTCCCGGCAAAATGCGTATGAAATTCATGCGCAGCTTGCCTGAAATATTTGCCAATATCTTGTGCCCGTTTTCGAGCTCTACCTCAAACATCGCGTTGGGGTAAAGGTCTGTGACCAGACCCTCAACCTCGATAACATCGGTCTTTGACAAGCTATACCTCCCTATAATATATCGTCCTCATGGTGAACCGCGCCCGTTTTCAGTGCGCGGCGTAAAGCCGCATCGGCCGTTCCGCCCTTTGCGGAAAGTATATCGTCTATACCATCTATCCGCCCGGCTTCAAATTGCAGATGCTTTGGCTTCTTCCTCTTGGGCTTTGCCGCCTTGTGCACTTTTCCGTCGCACAGCATCAGCGTCCCGTCGTCATTCGTGCCTATCACGGCGTAGCGTATGCCCTTATCCCTGCCGGCCTTGGAAACGGCTATACGTCCCATCAGGCCGTCTGTCTTTTCAGTTCCAGCCATCGGCTGCACCTCAAAGCGTCAGTATTTCGGGCTTCCCGTTTGTGGTTATCGCAACGGTGTTTTCGTAATGGGCGGCGGGCTTCGCGTCGCGCGTCACAACCGTCCATCCGTCCTTGAGCACCACCACGTCCGCCGTGCCAAGCGTTATCATCGGCTCGATAGCTATCGTCATGCCGGGATAAAGCCTTGGCCCTCTACCGTGCCTTTTATCAACAAAGTTGGGCACTTCGGGCGGTTCATGCATGCTGGTGCCTATGCCGTGACCCACAAGCTCACGCACCACGCCGTAGCCATGGTCGTGCGCGCATTGTTCCACCGCGGCGCCTATGTCCGCAATGTGGTTTCCGGCAACAGCCTGCTCCATCCCGCGGAAGAAGCATTCCCTTGTCACTTCAACAAGCTGCTTCACTTCATCCTTAACGTTGCCTATCAGTATGGTGCGGGCCGCGTCGCCATGGTAGCCATTCAGTATGGCGCCCACGTCTACGCTGATTATATCCCCATCCTTCAGCTTATAACCGCCCGGGATGCCGTGCACCACCTGTTCGTTCACGCTTGTGCAGATACTCTTGGGATAGCCCTCGTAGTTAAGGAAGCTTGGTATTGCGCCCTGAGAGCGGATAAAATCTTCGGCGATCTTGTTCAGCTCCTCGGTCGTCATGCCAATCGCCGTGCTTTTTTCAAGAAGCAGCAGCGTGTCCCTTACCACCGCGCCCGCAGCACGCATCAGTTCAATTTCGCGTTGACTCTTTATCGTAATGCGTTCGCTCATTTCAGCCTCTCCGTAGCGGCCACAACGTCTGCGTAAACATTATCCGGCGCGTCGTCGCCGTTCACGCGGCTCAGGTTGCCCCTGTTCGTGTAATACTCGATAAGGGGCTTGGTCTGCCTTTCGTATACGGCGATGCGGTTTTTCACCGTTTCCGGCTTATCGTCGTCCCTTATGTAAAGGGGCGATCCGCATTTTTCGCAGGTGTCCTTGTGATAGGTGGATGTGTGGTATCCTGCGCCGCAGCCGGAACACATGCGTCTTCCGCCAATGCGCTCCAGTATCCGCTCCGCAGGAACGGCAATGTCTATCACCATGTCAATGTCCGATATATCATTCAGGGCTTCTGCCTGAGCAACTGTTCTGGGGAATCCATCGAACAGGAATCCGTTTTCGCAGTCGGCTTCCTTTATGCGCTCGGCAACCATTGCGATTATCAGCGCATCAGGAACCAGTTCGCCCCGCTCGATATAGCCTTTGGCTTCCGCCCCCAGCGGCGTGCCTTCACGCATCTGGGAGCGGAGCATATCCCCTGTGGAGATATGGGCTATACCATAAAGCTTGCTTATCCTCTCCGCTTGGGTGCCTTTCCCGGCGCCCGGAGGTCCAAGAAATATAAGCTTCATAGTGTCTATCCGGCTTTCTTAGCCAAGGAATCCCTTGTAATGGCGCATGAGCATCATGGATTCGAGCTGCGCGCTGGTTTCCAGAGCAACGCTTACCATTATCAGTATGCTCGTGGGGCCAAAGGTGGAGCTGAGTCCGAATGTACCAAGCAGCACCGTGGGGACTATGGCCAGTATCATAAGGAAGATCGCGCCGAACAGGGTCAGGCGGTTGCTTATCCTCTTCAGATATTCGCCGGTGGGCCTGCCGGGACGGATGCCCGGTATAAAGCCGCCGTTCTGCTGCAGGTTCTTGCTTATTTCCACGGGATTAAAGGAAATCGTGGTGTAGAAGTAAGCGAAGGCCACTATCAGCAGCGAATAGATCACATAATATACAAGGTGTCCATACCAATGCTCGCTGCTCGCGCTCATGTAGTTGATATAGAACTTGTAGAATCCGCCATCGGGCCAGAACTGGCCGATCATCGCGGGGACCTGCATAATGGTCATTGCGAAGATCAGGGGCATAACGCCGTTGGCGTTGGCCTTGAGGGGGATAAAGGTGCTCTGGCCGCCGTACATCTTACGGCCTACCACGCGCTTGGCATACTGCACGGGGATGCGGCGTTCGCTGCGGTCTATGAAGGTGACGCCGGTCACTATGGCCAGTACGAACACGATCAATACAGGCAGTATCCACCAGTAATACTGGCCGGTTACGAACACAGCCTTGCAGATACTCAGTACAACGGTGGGAACGCGAGCGCAGATGGAGGCGAAGATTAAGAAGGAGACGCCGTTGCCGATGCCCTTTTCAGTTATCCTTTCGCCGATCCACATCAGGAACGCGGTACCGGCCGTACACACAAGACCTATCGTGGCATAAGTGAGGAAAAGATTATCTGTGCTTACAAGCACGTTTCCGCCGTAGTTGCTGTTCTGAAGTCCGGCAACGATACCTATGCTCTGCACCAGCGCAAGGCCGATGCCGGTGTAACGGGTAATGGCTTCGATCTTTTCCCTGCCATCCTCCTCCTTGGAAAGCCTTTCAAGGCTGGGGATGGCAATGGTGAGCAATTGAATGATTATAGAGCCGGTGATGTATGGCGAAATGCCCATTGCAAAGATGGAAAAGTCACCGAAAGCGCCGCCGGAGAGCAGGTTGAGGAATCCCAACATATCGTACTGCTCCGCATACTGTGTAATGGCTGCCGCGTTCACACCGGGGACGGGGATGAAGGAACCCAAACGATAGATCACGATAAGCAGCATCGTGTAAAGCATCTTCGTGCGGATATCCTTTATTTTCCATGCGTTGACGAGCGTGCTAAACATCAGACCACCTCTGCGCTTCCGCCAGCGGCCTCGATAGCCTTCTTAGCAGTCTCAGAGAACTTCGCGGCCTTGACATCCAGCTTCTTGGTCAGCTCGCCGCGACCCAGAACCTTAAGTCCGTCCTTCTCTATCTTGCTGATAATGCCCTGCTTCTTGAGAAGCTCTGCGGTAACGGTGGTGCCGTTTTCCAGCTTTTCAAGCTCGCCGACGTTAACAACGGTGTATTCCTTAGCAAAAATGTTGGTGAAGCCGCGCTTAGGCAGACGGCGTGCAAGGGGCATCTGGCCGCCTTCAAAGCCGTTCTTCTTGCTGCCGCTGCGGGCCTTCTGGCCCTTGTGGCCCTTGCCGGAGGTCTTGCCCAAGCCGGAGCCCGTGCCGCGGCCTACGCGCTTTACGGACTGGGTGGAGCCCTCCGCCGGCCTTAACTCTTGTAGTTTCATGCTTCCTACCTCCGAATTAAACTTCTTCGACCTTTACAAGGTGCTTTACCTTGAAGATCATGCCGCGCACGGCCGCATTGTCGGGCTTGATAACGGTGCTGTTGGTCTTATGCAGACCCAGCGCCTTTACGGTAGCCTGCTGGTCGTCAAGCGCGCCAATGGTGCTCTTTACGAGGGTTATTTTCAGTTCAGCCATCGTTTCCTCCTATCAGCCGAGGATCTCTTCCACGGTCTTGCCGCGCAGACGCGCGATCTCTTCCGCAGTGCGCAGCTGGCTGAGTCCATCCAGGGTCGCCTTGACGCAGTTAGCGGGGTTGTTGGAGCCGTAGCTCTTGGTGCGGATATCCTTTATGCCGACCATTTCAAGCACCGCACGGACGGGGCCGCCCGCGATAACGCCGGTACCTTCTTCGGCGGGGAGCATCCTTACATGGCCCTTGCTGTACTTGCCTTCCACAGCGTGCGGAATGGTGGTGCCAACAACGGGAACCTGTATCATGTGGCGCTTGGCGTCAGCAACGCCCTTGCGCACGGCTTCGGGAATCTCGGTAGCCTTGCCAAGACCAACGCCGACCCTGCCTTCGCCGTCGCCGACAACCATCAGCGCGGTGAAGCGGAAGTTACGGCCGCCCTTAACGACCTTGGCGACGCGGTTAATGTATACAAGCCTTTCCTTGAGTTCCACTTCGGGTGTATCGATACGCTTTTGCATTTAGACCTCCTTAGAATTCCAGCCCGGCCTTGCGAGCGCCGTCGGCAAGCTTCTGAACGCGGCCGGTGTAAAGATAACCACCGCGGTCGAATACTACCTGCTTGACACCCTTTTCAATGGCCCTCTTGGCGATCATTTCACCCACTATCTCGGCAGCTTCGCTCTTGGTCTTGCCTTCAAGCTGGGCCGCGACTTCCGCATCCAGAGTGGAAGCGGCAGCCAGAGTGTGGGAAGCGTCGTCATCGATGACCTGGGCGTAAATGTGGTTCAGGCTGCGATATACGTTGAGCCTGGGGCGCTCGGCGGTACCCAGGATGTGCCTGCGGGTACGCTGATGCCTCTTTTGACGTATAGAGTTTTTATCTATCCTTGATATCATTATCCTTGCTCCTTATCTACGCCTTACTTACCGGTCTTGCCTTCCTTACGGCGTACATGCTCTCCGGCGTAGCGGATACCCTTGCCCTTATAAGGCTCAGGCTCGCGGACCGCACGGATATCAGCCGCCATCTGGCCGACCTGCTGCTTGCTCGCGCCCTTGACCACGATGCGGTTGGGTGCGGGAACCTCAAAGGTGATACCTTCGGGAGCGTCAAACTCGACGGGATGGGAATAACCCATGTTCAGCACGAGCTTGCTGCCCTGAAGCTGGGCGCGGTAACCAACGCCTTCAATCTCCAGATTCTTCGCAAAGCCCTCGGTCACGCCCACTACCATGTTGTGTATCAGGGAGCGGGTAAGACCGTGCAGCGCGCGGTGACGCTTGTCGTCGCTGGGGCGCTTCACGTGAAGCACACCATTGTCCTGTTCAATCTCCATATCAGGAGAGATCTTTTCACTAAGAGTGCCCTTGGGGCCCTTCACGGTCACGGTGTTGCCGTCATCGACCGTGATTGTCACTCCGCCAGGAACGCTTATCGGAAGTTTTCCGATTCGTGACATGTTATTACACCTCCGTTTATATTGGTTTTATTACCAGATGTAAGCGAGGACTTCGCCGCCCACGCCCTGCTTGCGGGCTTCCCTGTCGGTCATTATGCCGCGGGAGGTGGATATGATGGCGATGCCCAGACCGTTCAGCACCTTGGGCAGCTGGTCCTTGCGCGCGTAGATGCGCAGACCGGGCTTGCTGATGCGCTTGAGGCCGGTTATGACCCTCTGCTTGTTGGGGCCGTACTTGAGGTCGATGTGGATATACTTGGCCACGCCGTCCTCGCGGATGTCATAGCTCTTTATGTAGCCCTCGTCGAGCAGTATCTCGGCTATGGCCTTCTTCACCGTGGAAGCGGGGACGAGAACGTCCTCATGCTTGGCGGTAAGAGCATTGCGGATACGGGTCAGCATATCGGCGATGGGATCGGTTATCAACATAGTCTTTTTTCCTCCTTTCGATATGCTTACCAGCTGGCCTTACGCACGCCGGGTATCTCGCCCTTGTAGGCAAGCTCCCTGAAGCAAACACGGCAGATGCCGTATTTGCGCAGGACGGAATGCGGACGGCCGCAGATGCGGCAGCGGGTGTAAGCACGGGTGGAATACTTCGCCGGGCGCTGCTGCTTTATTTTCATGCTTGTCTTTGCCACTGTTTCTTCCTCCTAAAATCACGCCTGCATGAAGGGCATGCCCATCATCTGGAGCAGCGCCTTCGCTTCTTCGTCGGTCTTGGCCGTGGTAACGAACACTATGTCCATACCCCTTATCTTATCAACATCGTCATAGTTGATTTCAGGGAATATCAGCTGTTCCTTCAGGCCCATGGCGTAATTGCCGCGGCCGTCAAAGCTGGTATCGGGTATGCCGCGGAAGTCGCGCACGCGGGGAAGCACTATGTTGATGAGCTTATCAACGAAGTAGTACATCCTGTCGCCGCGCAGAGTGACCTTGGCGCCAATGTTCATGCCTTCGCGAACCTTAAAGTTTGCAACGCTCTTCTTGGCCTTGGTCACAACGGGCTTCTGACCGGCTATGATGCTCAGTTCTTCCACTGCGCTCTCCATGCCCTTGGGGTTGTCCTTCTCGGAGCCGAGGCCCATGTTGATGACTACCTTTTCAAGCTTGGGGATCTGCATCACGTTCTCGTAACCGAACTTTTCCTTCAGCTGGTTAACGATCTCGTCGGTGTACTTCACCTTGAGACGGGGAGCCTCGGTAAAGGGCTTCGCCTCAACGGCGTTCTTTTTCTTCTTGGCGGGTGCCTGAGCGGCGGTATCTTTCTTAGCCATTCTCTATTCCTCCTGCCTCAGTCGATGTTCTTGCCGCACTTTTTGCAAACGCGGACCTTCTTGTCGCCGTCCATGGCATGGCCAACGCGGGTAGCCACGCCGCACTTGGGGCAAACCAGCATCACGTTGGACGCGTTGATGGTGCCTTCATGCTCTATACGGCCGCCGGTTTCGCCCTGCTTGCGGGGCTTGCGATGCCTGGTCACCATGTTGGCGCCCTGCACCACTATGCGCTCCTCCGCGGGAAAGGCAGAAAGGACCTTGCCCTTCTTGCCCTTGTCCTTGCCGGAGATGACGACTACGGTATCGTCTTTCTTGACGTTAAGCTTCTTCATTGCGTTTCCTCCATCAAAGCACTTCGGGTGCAAGGGAGACTATCTTCATGTAGTCCTTAGCGCGCAGCTCCCTCGCCACAGGCCCGAAAATACGGGTTCCCTTAGGCTCCTTCTTGTCGTTTATTATAACGGCCGCATTGTCGTCGAAGCGGATGAAGCTGCCGTCCGGCCTCTGTGTGGGGTAGGTGGTCCTTACCACTACCGCGTGCACAACATCCTTCTTCTTCACGGCGCCGCCGGGGGAGGCGGACTTTACGGAGGCAACTATTACGTCGCCTATGCCGGCGCTCTTGCGGAAGGAGCCGCCCAGGCAGCGGATGCACATGATTTCCTTGGCGCCGCTGTTATCTGCTACTTTAAGCCTTGTCTGCGGTTGAATCATTTTTTGCTCCTTTCCGGCTTACTTGGCCTTTTCAACTATCTCGACCAGTCTCCAGCGCTTATCCTTGCTCAGGGGGCGGGTCTCCATGATCTTAACGGTGTCGCCTATGCCGCACTCGTTATTCTCGTCATGGGCCTTAAACTTGCGGGTACGGTTTACCATCTTGCCATAAAGGGGATGGCGTACCTTGGTCTTTATGGCCACGACGATGGTCTTATCCATCTTGTCGCTTACGACTTCGCCGATGCGGGTCTTGCGATAACCTCTTGATATCTGTTCCATTGGTTTAATCTCCTTTCACCCTTACTCGGCAGCCTTGAGCTCACGCTCGCACAGCAGGGTCTTGACCCTAGCCACGTCCTTCTTGCACTCGCCTATGCGCTGGGGATTGCTGAGCTGGCCGGTAGCAAGCTGGAAGCGCAGATTGAACAGTTCTTCCTTGAGCTCCTTTTCCTTGGCGACAAGCTCCTCGGTAGAGAGCTTCCTCAGTTCATTAGCCTTCATTGCTTTCGCCTCCTGCCACAGTCTCTTTCTGTACGAACTTGCACTTGAGGGGCAGCTTGTGCATTGCAAGCCTGAGTGCCTCCCTTGCAGTCGCATCGTCCACGCCGGCGATTTCGAACATCACTCTGCCGGGCTTGACAACCGCTACCCAATATTCGGGTGAACCTTTACCGGAACCCATTCGGGTTTCTGCCGGCTTTTCGGTAACGGGCTTGTCGGGGAATATCTTTATCCAAACTTTACCGCCGCGCTTGATGTAACGGGTCATCGCTACACGGGCGGCCTCTATCTGCTGGCTGGTGACCCAGGCGGGCTCCGTGGCCATCAGGCCCCAATCGCCGTAAGTCACGGTGTTACCGCGCAATGCTTTGCCGGTCATGCGGCCGCGGTGCACTCTCCTGCGCTTAACTCTCTTAGGCATCAACATGGTTATTTGCCCTCCTTACGCTTTCTTCACACGGTTGAGCACTTCGCCCTTGTAGATCCACACCTTAACGCCTATGCGGCCGTATGCGGTGCGGGCTTCTGCAAAGCCGTACTCTATGTCCGCACGAATGGTCTGAAGGGGAATAGAACCTTCATGGTAACCTTCGCTGCGGGCTATTTCCGCTCCGCCAAGACGACCGCCGCAGGAAATCTTTATGCCCTTGGCGCCGGCCTTGGTGGCCCTCATCATGCTCTGCTTCATGGCACGGCGGAAGGAGATACGCTTTTCAAGCTGGGCCGCGATGTTCTCGGCTACGAGCTGAGCGTTTGCATCGGGGTTCTTTATCTCCATTATGTTCACGTTGACGGGCTTACCGATCAGCGCGCTTACGTCGGCCTTTATCGCGTCTACGCCAACGCCGCCTTTGCCTATCAGCATGCCGGGACGGCCGGTGTAGATGCTCACGGTCACCTTGCCTGCGGCGCGCATAATGTCTATGCGGGCGATACCGGCGGCGTAGTGTACCTCTTTGATATGATCGCGGATCTTCTTATCCTCGATGAGGAAATCGGAGAATTCCTTCTTGGAAGCGTACCAGCGGGTGTTCCAATCCCTGATGACGCCTACGCGGAATCCGTTCGGATTAACTTTCTGTCCCATTGTCTCCTCCTTAGTTTACCTTGTCCAGGATAACGGTTATGTGGCTGGTGCGCTTGCGGATCCTGCTCGCACGGCCCTGGGCACGGGGGCGGAAACGCTTAAGGGTGGGTCCCTGATTAGCAAACACCTCGGCTACGAAGAGCTGATCCGCGCTCATGTCCAGATTGTTTTCCGCGTTAGCAACGGCGGAATTGAGGACCTTAAGCACCGGCTCGCTGGCAGCCTTGGGAGTGAAGGCCAGTATGGCCTTGGCTTCTGCCACAGACTTGCCCCGGATCAGGTCGATGACGACCTTGACCTTGCGGGAGGAGATGCGGACATACTTGGCTATTGCGCGGGGACGCTTGTCGGCGTTGGCCTTGCGCGCTGCGCTCTTTTCTCTTGACCTTGTTGCCATGTTTCGCTCCTCCTTATCTCTGACCAGAGGTCTTTTCGGAACCCCTGTGTCCTCTGAAAGTACGGGTGGGCGCAAACTCGCCCAGCTTGTGACCGACCATTTCCTCGGTCACGTACACGGGAACGTGCTTCCTGCCGTCATGCACGGCGATGGTGTGTCCCACCATCTCGGGGAATATCGTGGAAGCCCTGGACCATGTTTTGACCACGGTCTTCTTGCCGCTTTCGTTCATCGCGTGAATGCGAGCGAGCAAGCGTTCCTGAACAAAAGGCCCCTTCTTAACTGATCTGCTCATTGTTGACTCCTTTCGCCTCTTACTTGCCGTTCCTGCGGCGCACGATGAACTTATCGTTGACGTTCTTGGTCTTGCGGGTCTTATAACCAAGCGCGGGCTTGCCCCACGGAGTGACCGGGCCGGGACGGCCGATAGGCGACTTGCCTTCGCCGCCGCCGTGCGGATGGTCGCAGGGGTTCATGACTGAACCGCGCACGGTGGGCCTGAAGCCCTTATGACGGGTGCGGCCGGCCTTACCAAGCTTAATGTTCTCGTGATCCACGTTGCCAACCTGGCCAATGGTGGCCTTGGCGTTCATGGGGATCAGGCGAACTTCGCCGCTGGGCAGACGGACCTGCGCGTAAGCACCTTCCTTAGCCATCAGCTGGGCCGCGTTGCCGGCGCTGCGGGCGATCTGCGCGCCCTTGCCGGGCTTGATCTCGATGCAGTGTATCATGGTGCCGACGGGTATCTGACGGATCTGCATCGCGTTACCGACCTTGATGTCCGCGCCTTCGCCGGAAAGCAGCGTGTCGCCGACCTTCAGGCCAAGGGGAGCGATGATGTAGCGCTTTTCGCCGTCTGCATAGTTCAGCAGGGCAATGTTCGCGCTGCGGTTAGGATCGTATTCGATGGTGGCAACCTTGGCGGGCACGCCGTCCTTGTTGCGCTTGAAGTCGATGATCCTGTACTTGCGCCTCGCGCCGCCGCCGCGATGGCGAACGGTGATGCGGCCATGGTTATTGCGGCCGCCGGAGGAGCGAAGGTCTTCCAAAAGGGATTTTTCCGGCGTGGTGCAGGTGATCTCCTCGAAAGCGGAGACGGTCATGAAGCGCTGGCCGGGAGTGGTGGGTTTGATCTTCCTTATAGCCATTGTGTGCCTCCTTACTGGGCGATGCTGTCGAAGAATTCAATACCCTTGGAATCCTTCTTCAGCTTCACATAGGCCTTCTTGATGGAAGGACGGCGGCCTTCGTGCAGGCCCTGCCTCTTCATCTTGCCCATGTGGTTCACGGTGTGTACGGAATCGACCTTTACGCCGAACACGGCTTCGATAGCCTGGCGGATCTCGGTCTTGTTTGCCCTCTTATCGACCACGAAAGTGTAGGCCTTGTCTGCAAAGTGGTCGTAGCTCTTCTCGGTGAGTACGGGGCGGATGATTATATCATGGGGAGACTTCATTATGCGTACACCTCCTCTATCTTTGCCACGGAATCCTTGGTGAGGATGAGAGTGCTGTACTTGAGAATCTCGTACACGTTCAGAGTGCTGACCAGAGTGGTCTTTACGCCGGGGATGTTCCTGGCGGCGCGCTCTACTATCTCGTCCTTGTCGCTGAGCACTATGAGCGCCTTGCCGACGTTCATGGCGTTGAGCACCTTCACCATTTCCTTGGTCTTGGGGTTTTCTATGTCAAGCTTATCGTAAACGATAATATCGTTATCGTTCACCTTGCTGGTCAGTGCGCTCTTCATGGCGATGCGCTTGACCTTCTTGTTAACGCTGAGGCGATAGTCGCGCGGCTTGGGAGCGAACACTACGCCGCCGTGGGTGAATATAGGCGCGCGGTTGCTGCTGTGGCGGGCGCGGCCGGTACCCTTCTGGCGGTAGATCTTGATGCCGCCGCCGCGTACTTCGGCGCGGGTCAGGGCGCTCTGCGTGCCCTGGCGCTGATTGGCCAGATAAGCCTTAACAACTTCGTGCACGGCGTACTGATTTACTTCAGCGCCAAACACATTCTCGCTCAGGGCGATCTCGCCGATGTTTTCGCCGGCGATATTGTGCAATGCTACGTTAGGCATTTTCTACTTCTCCTTTCCCTTACTTAACGGTTTCCCTAACCATTACCAGGGAACCCTTGGCGCCGGGGATTGCGCCCTTTATGAGCAGCAGATTCCTTTCGGCGTCCACTCTGGCGACCTCAAGGTTCTGAACCGTGATGCGCTCGCAGCCCATATGACCGGGCAGACGCTTGGTCTTGAATACCTCGCCGGGGTAGGTGCAGGCGCCCATTGAACCGGCTACGCGGTAGGAGTGGGAACCGTGGGTCTTGCGGCCGCGGGCCTGATTCCAACGCTTGATGTTGCCCTGGAAGCCCTTGCCCTTGCTCTTGCCGGTAACGTCTACCTTATCGCCGTTGGCGAATACGTCAGCCTTAATGACCTGACCAACTTCGTAAGTCGCGGTATCATCCAGCTTGAATTCGCGTACATAGCGGTGAGCGGCAACGCCGGCCTTCTTCAGGTGACCGAGCTCAGGCTTGGTGATGAGCTTTTCCCTGACGGGGCCAAAGGCTACCTGCACGGCTTCGTAGCCGTCTTTGCCGGTGGTCTTAATCTGAACCACGGGGCAGGGGCCCGCAAGCACTACGGTGACGGGGATCATGGTTCCGTCTTCTCTGAACATCTGGGTCATGCCGACCTTGGTGCCCAAAATCGCTTTCTTCATTGTAAATCCACCTCCGTGCTTACAGCTTGATCTCGATATCAACACCCGCGGGGAGATCGAGCTTCATCAGCGCGTCCACCGTCTTGGCGGAGGGCTGCAGGATATCGATCAGGCGCTTATGGGTGCGCATCTCAAACTGCTCTCTGCTGTCCTTATACTTGTGGGGCGAACGGAGGATGGTAACTATTTCCTTCTCCGTCGGCAGGGGTATGGGGCCGCTTACGCGAGCGCCCGTGCGCTTTGCCGTATCCACGATCTTTTCCGCGCTCTGGTCGATAAGGTTGCACTCGTAGGCCTTGAGCTTAATGCGGATCTTCTGATTTGCCATATTATTTCTTCCTCCTTTTAGTATCGGGGCCGTACACGCAGCCGAGTGTTTCGTTTCTAAAATACCTCGGCCGGGCACTTGCCCGTTGCCCGTATCGTGGGCCCTCGGCGGAAATTACCCGGATGGCATACCGGCAACCTCCCGCTGAGTCTTTCACGTTATCGCCGCGCGAAAAAACTGCGTCCATTCGCACAACGCTCATATTCTACACGATATTCATGGAAATATCAAGCTTTTTTTTATAAAAAAACCAAACTTTTTTCGCAAACACGCATCCGGGTGTTTCTATGCCCCGTTCGCCGCTTTTTACTCTTGCTTTTTTGTCAGTTTAAGGTATCATATCCTATATAAATATGTCAATACGGCAAATGCGAAAGGAGACTCCCAATGCTTAAAACCAACAAAGAAAAGGTAGTAAAAGGCTCCGTCGTGGGCAAAATACGGCCCAATGTCTGCCGCGGCTGGCGCGTTGCGCAGGACGGCAAGCCCTTCCTTACCCCTGGCATAGGCGGCATCAATTATAATGTAAAGCTGGGCGACTGTGCCTTCGGCCTTGCGGGCGACCATATTGAACCCGGCGTATCGCTTTATCATGACAACAAGGATTTCAGCGAATATCTTAACATACTTTCCTGCATAGGCAACGAGGCCGTTGTTATGAGCGGTGAAGGCAAGGGCAAGCGCGGCTTCGTCACCGGCAAGCACGGCGGCGCGGAGGACGTTATGGTCTACTTTGAGGATGAAACGCTTGACCTCCTGTGTCCCGAGGACAAGGTGCTCATCCGCGCGCACGGCCAGGGGCTCAAGCTTATCGACTATCCCGAAATAAGCGCCATGAACATTGACCCCGAGCTTTTTGAAAAGCTTGGCATAGAGGAAAACGGCGACGGCACGCTTACCGTACCCGTAGCGGCTGTGATACCGCCCTATCTTATGGGCTCCGGCATAGGCTCCAATCTGCCCTTCCGCGGCGATTACGACATTATGACGCACGATCCCGCCAAGGTGAAGGAGCTGGGGCTTGACAAGCTCCGCTTCGGCGACATAGTAATGCTTCAGGATTGCGACAATATGTATGGCCGCGGCTTCCTCACGGGCGCAGTCGCCATCGGCGTAATAATCCATTCGGACTGCATGCTTGCCGGCCACGGCCCCGGAGTTACAGTAATAATGGCCTCCCAGAAGCCCCTCATCAAGGCCAAAGTCGTAGCCGACGCAAACATAATCAACGGATTGAAGTTCTAAACCCAAGCATAGCAAAAGGCCGTCGCAAGACGGCCTTTATTCGGTTCAGTTCTTTTTAGTTGCTCTGCCTTTTCCTAAGTGCTATGCAAAGCGCGGCGGCAATCATGCCAATGCCAATCGCAAGATAGCTTGCGTCGCCGGTCTGCGGCGGCAGCGGGGCGGAAACAATGGGCTGTACATCGTCATAAACAGGATAATCTATCTTCCCGTAGCCGCAAACTCTGCATACGCCGTTGACAAGATCATGCTCGTTTTCGCCAAGCTTATCTGTGCAGCCATCGAACTTGCACTCGTGCCAATGGACGTATTCATCGTACTTCCAATCGCCCTTCGCTTCGTGTATTATGTATCCGCATTCGCATACACCGTTGACAAATTCGTGCTTTTCATTCTTACGCGCAAAGCATTTGAAATCGCCATTCGTATACGTACAGGGGCGATAATGCCATTCCTTATTGTTGTCAGTGAACTGCTGCGGCTTGCCAAGCACGTGCTCATGTTCCATATAACCGCATTCGCACGTGCCGTCAGCGTCAAATTGATGCTCTTCTTCGTATGTTGAAAGGCAACCTTCTATCTTGCACTCTTTCCAATGGACATAAATGCCAGGTTTCCAGTCGCTCCATTCATGTTCGCCACTATGTCTGGAATATCCGCAATCTGTGCACTTAGACGTACCATCTGCATTATTTTCCCATTGATGGTCGCCCATTTGATACTCATCACAGCCTTCATGTTCGCAGTACCTACAATGTTGGGCGTCATCATAAGCTACCCACTCGCCCCATTGATGTTCTTTATGATCTGTTGTAAATCCGCATTTGCAACGATAGCCATTTTCAGCATCTTCCTCGAAACTATGTTCTTCATAAGAATCAGGATCTTCGACACCGCAGCCTTTTACTGAACATTTTCTCCAATGCCCAGACCCGTTAAAACCGTACTTATCAAACTGATGTTTCTCATGGTTGCGTGTGTAGCCGCATTCGCTGCATTTATAGCCTTCCCCATCAGATACCATGGTGTGCCGCTTGTATCCATCAATAGCATCGCAATCCTTGTGCTTGCATACATGCCAATGGTCTACGCCATCCTTAACCCAATCACCGCTAAAGTCATGCTCATGGTCGCATTCGTGGCCGCACACGCTGCACACATAGAGATTCTTAGTATCATCAAAACTCATGTTGTGTGGAGCTTCATCCTTACTCTCGTTGCACTTCTCGCATTTTTGCCAGTGGTGCGTATCACTTGCCCACCACTCCCATTCATGCTCGCATTCGCCTTCCCCTCCCGCCAATGCAACGGCTTGCACAAGCAGCAACATTACAACGAGTATTGCTGCCAACCAACGTTTTTTCATCTTGTTCTACCCCCATTTTCATTAGAATTTTGGATTATGTCAATTTTAACACCTATGCAAGTATTTTGCAAGTATATTTTATTGCAAACATGGTGCAAATTTTCTTCCGTCAATCGTGCAAAATATAGGTACTGCACATTGCGCCGCAAAGGAGGAATAAACCGTGTTTAAGCTTAAACCGGGCAGCGAAACAATAACAAAAACCTTCCGCATACCCGTTGACATGAGCGAGCGTTTGGAGCAGCTTGCATATAAAAACAACCTCTCGCTCAATGCCGTTATAATACAATGTCTGCAATACGCTTTGGATAATCTTGATGAAACGGCAGCGGAGGAAAAGTAACCCTTCAAAGCACGGAAAAGCCCGGGCAATCGCCCGGGCTTTGTTCTCACTTCATAAACATCTTTATTATTCTAAGCTTCCGTTTGCTGTACGGGAAGTAGCGCATGGGGAGGTCTATCTTGGTTGATTTATTGACTATGCTGCGCTCGTGCGTAAACGTATCGAAGCTTTTTTTGCCGTGGTAGCTGCCCATGCCGCTTTCCCCTACCCCGCCGAACGGCAGCGCGGAGGAGGCAAGGTGAATTATAGTATCGTTCACGCAGCCACCGCCGAAGGAGCAGCTATCCAGCAGCCTGCGCTCGGCGGCCTTGTCTGCCGTGAATATATAAAACGCAAGGGGCTTGGGACGGCTGTTGACAAAGGATATAACTTCACTCAGCGTATCAAAGCACAGCATGGGCAGCACGGGGCCAAATATCTCCTGCTGCATGATTGGCGCATCGGGCGAAACATCATCAAGCAACGTGGGCGCGATGAAGCGGCGCTCGTCGTCAAACGTGCCGCCCAAGGCTATGCTTTCGCCCTGAATAAGCCCCTTCACGCGGTTGTAATGCTTTTCGCTTATTATGTTTACCATGTCCCGCATATCGCCGTTTGGAAAAAACTGCTCCAGTGCATCCTGATATTCGCTTACGAACGCCTCCTTAATACTGCGGTGTATCAAAAGATAGTCCGGCTCAACGCACGTCTGTCCGGCGTTGAGCACCTTGCCGAAGGCTATCCTGCGCGCAGCCAGCTTTATGTCCGCCGTTTCATCCACTATTGCGGGGCTTTTGCCGCCCAGCTCCAGCGTAACCGGCGTAAGATGTTTCGCCGCCGCCTGCATAACGGTTTTGCCCACCTCCACGCTGCCGGTAAAGAATATGTAATCGAACTTTTCTTCAAACAGCGCCTGGTTCTCCGCCCTGCCGCCCTCAACGGCGGCAATGTATTCCGGTGGGAATGTGTCGCCTATCAGCTTGGCTATGGCGGTGCTTGTAGCCGCGGCATAGGCGGACGGCTTTACCACGGCGCAGTTGCCCGCGGATATTGCGCCTATAAGCGGATTCAGGCAAAGCTGCACGGGGTAATTCCATGGCGATACTATGAGCGCCACGCCGTAGGGCTCGGGCGAAATGAAGCTTTTTGCATAGAACTGAGCAATCGGCGTTTTGACCCGCCTTTCCTTGGCCCATTTGGCAACGTGCTTTATATGGTAACTAAGTTCTTCCAGTACCATGCCCGTTTCGCACATATAGCTTTCCGTTTCGGACTTATTCAAATCCTGCTTCAACGCATCGGCAAGCAGCTTCTCGTTCGCGCGTATTGCCCGCTGAAGCTTTCTTAGCGCCTCTATCCTAAACTCCACCGGCCTTGTCGCTCCGGACTGATAGTATTTATGCTGCGCTTCCACCAGCGCGTGTATATCCATAAAGGTTTATCCTCCGCTGTTACGACTTATTTTACTTTATTATAGCATAAAGGCCGCGTTATCGCACGCGGCCCCATGTAAGCTTCACTTTATTGTTTCGCTGTTGTTTATAACACCCGTGCTGTATAAAAACAGCGCGTCCGTATATTGGCTGAAATCTATCATCCGCCCCAGCAGCTCCGGCGCAACATAGCGGATGTCCACAAGCGTGACCCTGTCGAACCCTTCCGCAATAAGCGGCGCAATGCTTGAAGCGAACGAATCCCTAAACATTATCAGCGACCGTCCGCTCCTGCTGTTCGGGTTTTCAATCGTCAGCACGGACTTTGACCCATGCAGGAACATTTCGTACGGATCGCGCCCGCTTAGCGCTTCCATGTCGTATACGTCAACGTATTTTCCGCTCTCGTAATCATATACCCTATAATCCGCAATGCTCCCGCCCTGCATGTAATACATTTTATCCGGCTTCAGCGGCAGCGCGCTTTGGGCATAATATATGCCGTAGAAATCCGTATCCGCATCCACCGCGGTGTATTCCGCCGCATCGTCCGCGCCCATGCCCTCGGCAAGCTTCTTTGCCGTGTCAAGTATCCTCTCCTGCCGCCAGTGAAGATCCGTCTTGTAGTAATCGTCTATGCCGAGCGTGCCGGCAATGTCTATATATTCGGCGTACATCATATTTGATGTAAGCATATCCTTCAGCTTGTCGTAATCTATGCTCAGGTAGCCGTTCGCATCGGCCATAAAATAGTTCTTGTCCGGAACAAGGCTTAAATACGCCTTTATGCCGTTTGGCTCAAGATAATTATCGTAAACGTAGCCGAACCGCTTTGCCGCATGGGCAACGCTGCTTTCATTTAACGGATAGTCAAGCTTGCTCGCTATGCCGTCGACTATATATATGCCGTTATTATCGCGCTGAGAAAATACATAATATGTATTCACGGCCTTAAGCGTGCGGAAGGCGTCCCTAAGCGGGAACTGGTCAAGCTTATATTGTTCGTAATCGCTCATGAATTTGCCGGAAAGCACGCTGTCTATGCTGAGCTTTGGCATTGTTGCCAGCGCGCGCCTTTCGCTGAGGGATTGCGCGTCGTCCTTTTTAAGCGTTCCCCATATTGCAAAGCCGAATATTATTGCCGCCGCAAGCGCAACGGTAAGTATGCTTTTAAGCTTGGTACGCATATGCTCTCCTTTCCGCTAAAATCTGAAATACAGGAACGGGTTGAATGACCCGTCTATCAAATACGCCGTGCATAGGCAAAGCAGCGCCGCAAGCGCCACAGGCTCCGCTATCGCCATTATCGCCCCGCCGATGCGCGTGGCTTCAAGCTTCGCCTTTATGCGCTTAGGTAACGGCGTTGCGCCAAGTGCGGCAACGGTAAGCGGCACGGCGTAGCTTCTAAGGTAATATAAAGCCTCCGTATTATCCGCCGCGTTTGCGCCGAACAGCGCGGCAATCGTCTCAAAGCCTTCCTTAACGCCCGAAGCGTCAAACATGATGAAGCACAGCATAACGAAAAGCAGCGTGTATATATGCCCTATTGCTCTGTGCTTTTTGATAAAGCCTAAAAGCAGCGTTTTTTCCGCGATCAGCAGCGCCGCGAACATTATCCCCCACATGACAAAGTTCCAGTCCGCCCCGTGCCAAAGGCCGGTAAGCATCCATACTATTGCAATGTTCAAAAGCGCGCGCGGCCTTTTCACGCGGCTGCCGCCAAGGGGGATATATACATAGTCCCTGAACCACGAACTCAGCGACATATGCCATCTGCGCCAGAATTCGGTTATGCTTGCGGCAATATAGGGATAATTGAAGTTTTCGGGGAACGTGAAGCCGAATATCGAGCCAAGACCAATCGCCATGTCGCTGTATCCGGAAAAATCGAAATACACATGCAGCATGTATGCCGCGGCATATACCCAGTAAAACAGCGTGGATTTTTCGCCGCTTGCCTTGAATGCGTTCACAAGCTCCGCAAGCACGTTTGCAATAAGCACCTTTTTACCAAGGCCCAGTATAAACCGCCTTGCGCCGTATGCGGCCTTGTCCGCGCCGTATGCGCGCGCGGTAAGCTCCGCTTCAATATCGCTGTATCTCACTATCGGCCCCGCTATAAGCTGGGGGAACATGGATATGTACGCCGCAAACGCAACGTAATCCCGCTGCGGCTCAACGTCCGCACGGTAAACGTCTATAACGTAGCTTATAAGCTGGAACGTATAAAAGCTTATGCCTATGGGCAGGGCAATGTTAAGCGCGGCTATTTTGAGGCCGAATACCGCGGCGAAGCTTTCCGCAAAAAAGTTGGCGTATTTGAACACGCCAAGCATGCCAAGGCTCAGCACAAGGCTTATTATAAGATATGCCTTTGCCCTTTTCGTTCCGCGGCTTTTGCCTATAAGCCGCGCGAATATATAGCCTTGGGTTATGGACAACACCATAAGCACCACATAGCGCGGCTCTCCCCAGGCATAGAATATAAGGCTCATCAGGAGCAGCGCCGCGTTTTTAAGCCGCCGCGGCATAAGGAAATACACCGCTATTGTCAGCGGCAGAAAGCTATATAGAAATGCCGCGCTTGAAAACAGCATGAACTGCTCCCTCCCTTCGTTTGCGCTTAGAACGCTATCGCCTCGTCGTAAACTATCTCCGCGTTTTCATAGGCGGCGGTCAGCTTATCGCGGAAGGTGTTCACCAAATCCTCTGCGCCGTATACGGATACTATGCAGCCGCTAACCTTGGCAATCACCATCTTGTCCGGAAAGCCGCACATCCATTGCTTGGAATTAAGCCCGTCGTGTATGGCGGTGCATACGGCGTCCGCATCGGCGGCGTCCTTCAGGCGGAACGCTCCGCAGGTGAAGGTGTTGGCGTTCATCATGTGCATAAGGCTGGCGGCGGCGTCAAGCTTGTCCACCATGTCCGCCGGGAAGGAGGTGAGGTATGCAACCGTATCCGCATCATCCAGCGCAACGTTGCCCGGCGCATCGTCCTTCATGTTCGCTTCGCTCATGTCGCCGCCTGCGGCGGGGAACTTTTCATCGTCGGTATAGCTGTCCCACACTTTATTGAGCACATCCAGCGGGTTTCCCGCGGTTTCGGCCGTGCCCTGCCCGTTTCCGTTCGCGGCGCAGCCAACCATACCAAGCGCGAATATAATGGCCAATCCGGCCGCAATGGTCTTTTTCATAAACATATGTCTCCTTTCGTGCCTTGTAAAAAGGCATATACGCTATTATAAACGGTTTTCGGGCGGAAGTGGTTGCATTTTTATAATATATTATTTGCGGCATCAGGTAATGCGATGCGGCGGCGCAGAAAAAACTTATTCTGCCTATTGCGTTTTCCGGCAAACAGTGGTATATTTGTCTCCATTATAAAAACATATGTATCTGATATGCGCACATTCAACAGTAAATGTACCGCACGGAAGGAGTTTGGATATATGAACATTGCTTTGCTTGGATTCGGGACTGTCGGCCGCGGATTTTACGAGCTGCTTACGGAGCGGCCGCTTTCGCTGAACATTTGCGCCGTGCTTGCGCGCAGGCCGCTTGAGGGGCTTAACTGCATGGTCACAAGCGATTTTTATAAGATACTTAACGAATCAGACGCGGACATAATAGTTGAAGCCATGGGCGGGCTTGAACCCGCGCATGAATACATATGCGCTGCGCTTAGGGCTAAAAAGCACGTCGTTACAGCCAACAAGCAGCTTATGTGCGCATATTATGATGAGCTTACCGCACTTGCGCGCGAAAACGGCGTGTCCTTGCGCTGTACTGCGGCGGCGGGCGGCGGCATACCGTGGCTCAGCTCCCTTGCCCGCGCGGCAAGCGTGGACGCGATAATATCCGTAAGCGGCATAATGAACGGCACATCGAATTATATACTGGACGCGATGAGCCGCCGCGGTATGGATTACGCTGCGGCGCTGAGCGATGCGCAGCGCCTTGGCTACGCGGAGGCCGATCCAACCGCCGATGTATGCGGGCTGGATACGCGGCGCAAGCTGGTGCTCAGCGCAAACATAGCCTACGGCGTATCGATAAGCGAAAGCGACGTGCCGTGCTTCGGCATAGCCAATATTACGGCGGAGGATATGCGCTTCTTTGAAGAAAACGGCCTTGCCTGCCGCCTGATAGGCTATGCGGAAAGGCACTTCGGCACAATAAGCGCCGCGGTGGAGCCCATGCTCTTCGGCGCGGATGCGGGCGAAGCGCGCGTATATGAATGCGGCAATATGATGAGCCTTTGCGCCGCGCATATGGGCAGGCAGAGCTTCCTTGGCGCGGGCGCGGGCGCATACCCAACGGGGAGCAACGTGCTTGCGGACTGCCGCGCAATAGCCGAAGGCTGTTCAGCCTTCTATACGGATTCGTTCACCCGTGCGCAGGTAGATAATTCCCGCGCGTACCAGCGGTATTATATCCGTAGGCAGGGCTGCGCGCCCGTAATCACCGCCCCGCTTTCGGTTGAGCAGGCGCACGCAATGTGCCGTGAGAAAGGCGTCTGCGGCTTCATGGCGGCCATTGCCGAATGATTTGTTTTCAATTTTTGGGGAGATATATAAACAATGCTTAAGGTTGCCAAATTCGGCGGTTCATCAATGGCGGACGCCGTGCAGATACGCAAGGTATGCGCCATAATACGATCCGACGAAGCAAGGAAGATAATCGTGGTCTCCGCCGCGGGCAAGCGGAGCAAGGATGACCACAAAATAACCGACCTTTTATACCTTTGCTATGCTCACATCAAATACGGTGTATCCTGCATGGACGTATTTGAGCAGGTGAAGCAGCGGTATTTGGACATTCGGGACGAGCTTGGGCTTAATACCCCGCTTGAGGCCGAATTTGACGCGCTGTGGGAGCGCATGCAGCACGGCATAGGTGAGGATGAACTTGTAAGCCGCGGCGAATACTTTTCCGCAAGGCTGCTGGCGGACGCGCTGGGCTATGACTTTATTGACGCAAAGCTGTGGCTCACATTCGCGCTGGACGGCAGCATAGATGAGGAAGCAAGCTACTCCGCGCTCAGGCGCATTGCAGCCAACAGGCGGGCGGTAATACCCGGCTTTTACGGCATTGCCCCCGGCGGACGCATACTCACGCTTACGCGCGGCGGCAGCGACGTTACGGGCGCGCTGGCGGCGGCGGCGCTTGACGCGGACGTATACGAAAACTGGACTGATGTTTCGGGCATACTTATGGCGGATCCGCGCATAGTTGAAAATCCGGAGCATATAGACAGGCTTACATACAGCGAGCTGAGGGAGCTTAGCTATATAGGCGCACAGGTGCTGCACGAGCGGGCTGTTTTCCCCGTGCGGGAGAAGAACATTCCCCTTAACATACGCAATACTAACGAGCCTGACCACCCCGGCACAATGATAATGCGCGACATCGACGACAGCACGGAGCAGAACCGCAGCTTTATAACGGGCATAGCCGGCAGGAAGGGATACACGGTGATAACCCTTTCAAAAACGGGCATGTCCTCAACGCCGGGTGTGCTGAGGCGGATACTTGAAATATTTGAAAAGGCCAACGTGAACGTTGAATACGTTCCTTCGGGCATAGACAGTTTATCCTTGGTAGTGTCCAGCGCAAGCGTGGCGGACTGCCTGTATTCGCTGCTTGGCGAGCTTGAGCGGAGCATAAAGCCGGACCATATAAAGACGGAATCAGATTTGGCCGTTGTTGCGGCAGTCGGCCGCAGGATGGCCTTCCGCCCGGGCATATCGGGCAAAATATTCGCGGCACTGGGCGAAAACGGCGTAAACATACGCATGATAACACAGGGGCCGGAAGAACTGAACATTATAGTAGGCGTGGAAGAAAAGGATTTTGAGCAGGCAATAAGGGTGCTGTACAGCAGCTTTGCCACGATAGGGTAAGGAGCATAACATGAAGCAATACAGAATAGGCATACTGGGCGCAACGGGCGCGGTTGGGCGCGAGATGATGAAGGTGCTGGAGGAGCGTAAGTTCCCCATAAGCGAGCTTAGGCTGCTTGCGGGCGCAGGCAGCGCGGGCAAGCGCATAAGCTTTATGGGCAAGGAGCACACGGTTATTCAGGCGAGCGAGGATGCGTTTGAAGGGCTTGACATAGTGCTTGGCGCGGCGGAGAACGACATTGCCATGCGCTTCGCCCCGGCAATAGTTAAGACTGGCGCGGTATTCGTGGACAATTCAAGCGCGTTTCGTTTGTATGAGGACGTGCCGCTGGTAGTGAGCGAGATTAACCCTGAGGACGTGCGCAAGCACCGCGGCATAATAGCCAACCCCAACTGCACAACGATAATATCTCTGGTGGCGCTGAACGCGCTGAACAAAGAAAGCCCTATAGAGAGCATAATAGCATCGTCCTATCAGGCGGTTAGCGGCGCGGGCGCGCAGGGCATAAGCGAACTGAGCGAGGAAACGGCGGCAATAGCCGCGGGCGAGGCCGTTAAGCCAAGCGTTTTTCCGTACCAGATAGCATACAACGTGATACCGCAGATAGGCTCCGAGGCCTTCATGGGCTATACGAGCGAGGAGATGAAGCTGCAAAACGAGGGGCGGAAGATACTGCACAGCCCCAAACTGAAGGTAAGCTGCACATGCGTGCGCGTGCCTGTATTCCGCAGCCACAGCGTGTCCTTATTGATACGCACCAAGGAGAAAATAAGCTTAGCGCGTGCGCGGGAGCTGATAGCCGCCGCGGCGGGCTGCCGCCTTACGGACGACATTGCAAACCGCGTTTACCCCATGCCGCTCGATACGTCCGATCAGGATCTGGTCTACGTCGGCCGCATACGCGACGACCTGACGGACGAGCGCGGGCTTAACCTTTGGTGCTGCGGGGATCAGCTACGCAAGGGCGCCGCAACCAACGCCGTACAGATAGCGGAAATAGTCGCAGGCTTATAAGCAATACAAAACCGCCGTACATCATTTATGGTGTACGGCGGTAAACCATCATTTCACCTTAAATAGCATATAAGATTCACGCAATCGGGCAGGGATTCGTCCACGTAGCCGCTGTCGGCAAAGCCTGTTTTTTCATAAACATGCAGCGCGGCGGCATCATCCTTCTTCACGCATACCTCAACATGGTCAAAGCGCGCTTCTGCCTTCAACTGAGCAAGTATCAGCTCCAGCGCGGCCGTGCCGTAGCCCCTGTTCTGGAACCGCTCGTCTATCATGAACTGCTGAAGGTCATAGCCAACGGGTTCATCGATAAAGTCCCGCACAAGTGCAACGCCGACCATCTCCGCATCATTACAAATGCCTATCACGCGCGCATTGCAATCGCGGTAAACATATCCCCGCGCGATTATACCGATCGGCGGCGCAAGGAAGCGCCGCTGCGCTTCGCTCACGCTGAGCCGCGCAATCTCAAGCCAGTTCGATTCGTCAACATCCGTAAGCCTTATCATCAACTCTCCATTATATTGCGTTCAGCGGGCCGCCGCGGTCAACTATGGGCGCGCTCCATTCGCCAAGCTCACCGCCGTATTGCGCGGCAAGGTTTATCACGCGGGTCGTGAGCGCATCCACATCCGCCTTTTTAAGCGAGCTCAGGCGCACAATATCCGCCCCGTAGGCCAATTCACGCTCCGGCGAATAGTTAGGCCCGGCATAGGCAAAACCCGCCTTGCGTGCAGCCTCCGCAAAATTGAGCATTATGCTTTCGGTCGGGAAATACACCGTGAAGGTGACGCGGCGGACCGCGCCTATGCAGTCGCCGTTTTTTTTCATAAGCGCAATATGGTCGCGGTTAAGCTCCGTTTGCAGCTTTGCGGCATCCGGATAAAGCAGGGTTTTATACGTGAGCCAATCCGGTTCGTCCGCAAGCCCAGCGGTGCAGTCCATAAGCGGCGTTTTTTCGGCAATGGTTTCGCCCCGCTCGAATTCCTCGGCATCGTGAATATAGAAATAATACTGTATCTGCGCGTCTATTTCTATATACCCCGCATACAGTGCGCCAAGCTTTTTTATCAGCTTATCCTTAACGCCCGATGCTATGCTGCGCTCTATCGCGCTGAGCGTTTCCCGCTTTTCGCTGCGGCTTTGGCAGCTTACATACATCAGCAGCGGGCGCGCCGCCCTGTCGGCATCTATCAGCGCTATGTCCGCGCCGAAGCGCGCCATCGCCCCGTCAAGCGGCCAATCGTATTCAAACCATTGCGCGGAATTATCCCTCATCGCCTTATTGCAGCACGGCCTTTATCCTGCGCACGCCGGCGCCGGAGGCCTCCTCCTTCTTTATCTTGAACGTGCCCAGCTCGCCGGTATGGCCGGCATGCGGGCCGCCACAGATCTCCTTTGAATATTTGCCCATGGTATACACCTTTACCTTTTCGCCGTACTTATCGCCGAAAAGGCCTATTGCGCCCTGCGCACGGGCTTCGTCAACAGTCATTTCCTCGCAGGTTATGGGTACGTCCGCCTGAATGGCTTCGTTGACCAGCTTTTCAACTTCCTTGACCTCTTCGGGAGTCATCTTGCGCTCAAAGCTGAAATCGAACCTGAGCCTTTCGGTTGTTATGTTGCTGCCCTTCTGCGCAACGCCGTCGCCCAGCACCTTGCGCAGCGCCGCCTGAAGCAGATGCGTTGCGGTATGCAGCCGCGCGGTAACCTCGTTTGCTTCGGCAAGGCCGCCCTTGAAGCGCTGCTCCGCGCCCTGCTTACTCTTGTTCTGATGCTCGCTGAACGCGGCCTCAAAGCCCGCACGGTCTACGGTAAGGCCGTTTTCGCGGGCCATTTCCTCTGTAAACTCTATCGGGAAGCCAAACGTATCATAAAGATGGAACGCGGTAACGCCGTCTATTTTGCCGTCCGCAAAGCTGCCCTTCATGCGCTCGAACTCCTTCATGCCCTTCTTTAGGGTATGCTGGAAGCGGGCTTCTTCCTTCGCAAGCTCTGTGGTTATCTTTTCCTGATTTTCCTTGAGTTCGGGATACACATGGCAATATCTTTCTATAACGGCCTCGGCAACCTTGGAAAGGCTGTTTTCCGGTATGCCTATCTGCATGGCGAAGCGTATCGCGCGGCGGATAAGGCGGCGCAGAATATAGCCCTGGTCCACGTTGGACGGGGTAACGCCCCTTGGGTCGCCCAGTATAAAGGTTGCGCTCCTTATATGGTCCGCAATTATGCGGAAGGCCTTCTTTGTGGCCTCGTCGTCATTATAATTCTTGCCGCTCAGCTCCGCAATGCGGGCAATTATGGGGGCGAAGCCATCAGTATCGTATACGCTTTCCGCGCCCTGAAGCGTTGCAATGGTCCTGTCGAGGCCCATGCCGGTATCCACGTTGCGCTTGGCAAGCGGGGTCACGTTGCCTTCGGCGTCCTTATAATACTGCATGAAAACGTTGTTCCATATTTCAAGGTACTTGCCGCAGTCGCAGGAAGGGTTGCACTCAGGGCAGCACTTGGGCTTGCCGGTATCGAAGAAAATCTCCGTATCCGGGCCGCAGGGGCCGGAGTTGCCGGGTATCCACCAGTTATGCTTTGCGCCAAGATAGAATATATGGCTGGGGTCAACGCCCATTTCCACCCAACGATCGTGCGATTCGGTATCTCGCGGGGCATTTTCGTCGCCCTCGAAGCAGGTGAAATACAGCCTGTCCTTATCTATGCCCAGCCATTCTTCGCTGGTGAGCAGTTCATAGCTCCACGCTATTGATTCATGCTTAAAATAATCGCCAAGGCTCCAGTTGCCAAGCATTTCAAAAAAGGTGCAGTGGCTCGCGTCGCCCACCTCGTCAATATCGCCCGTGCGCAGGCACTTCTGCACGTCCGTAAGGCGCTTGCCCGCGGGATGCTCCTGCCCCATAAGATAGGGCACAAGGGGATGCATACCGGCCGTGGTGAACAGAACGGAAGGATCGTTTTCGGGAATGAGCGAGGCGGAAGGAATGACCTTATGGCCCCGTTCTTCAAAGAATTTCAGGTACAGCGACCTGAGCTGATCGGAAGTAAGGTTCTTCATATGTATCGTATATCTCCTTAAATGTTTACAGTTTTGGACCAATAATGAATTATATCCCACACACAGCCGCCTTGTCAACGTGGGGCGCAGGCTGTATAATTTATATATGAAGATACGTTCGTTTTTTAGCGGCAGAAACCGCCGCATAAGGAAAAAACATACCCGCCCGGTCATAATGCTGAAGGGCGAGCAGGGAAAAAAGCTGCGCCGTGCGCTGATAATAGCCGGTGCTGCGGCCGCAGTCATACTGCTGGCGCTGCTGCTCAGGCCAGAGCCGGTGCTGATGAACAGCGCGGAGATTGCCAACGTTTGGAACAACGGCGTGCTGCGCGTTGGCCTGCGCAACGATGTGCCCAGCCTTGCGGAGGACGGAACGGGGCTTGAATGGGAAATAGCTCAGGCGCTGGCGGAACGCATAATGTCCAACTCCGATGATTACACGGGGGATATTCCCGCGCTTGAAGCAGTTGAGGTGACAAGCATGAGCGTTGGCGCAAAGCTGAGGGACGGCAGCATAGACGCGGCAATATGCCTTATGCCGCGCGGCGCGAACGCCGCATACGCCTACTCCCGCGCTTATTATGACGACCCGTGCTACATACTGGTTAAGCCCGGCAACGAGAACGCGGACATGAGCAAGCTGAAGGTGGGCTGCATACAGTCTGCAAGTAGTTCAAACTTATATGTGCCGTCCGGCGCGACGAGGAACCTGCTTTTCAGCTATTACAGCGATTATAAGGATTCCGGCTACGACACGGCAAACATAACCGGCTATGCATCGTATACAGACCTTTTTGACGCGCTGGACAAGGGCAACATGGACGCCATTGCCATAAATGAGCTGATGCTGAACAAATACGGCGAAGGCCGCACATATGTAAAGCACACAGCCAACATAGGCACGCTGCATTACGCCGTGGCCACGTTGAGCGCGAACAGCGCAATAGCCACCGTTGCGGACATGATGCTTTCCGAAATGGGATACTGAGCAAACAACTAAAAGCCCGCCTTGACACAGGCGGGCTTTTTATATGCTTAGTTTCTATTTAACATCCTTGCTGTATGCGGCGTTCTGCGCATCGCGCGGGAAAACCACGCTGCTGTCCATTATGGCGCGGCAGATATAGGCAAGATCTGCCACGGTGAGCCGCCCATCAGCATCAACATCCATGCTGAGCATGTCGTTCGCGCCCGCGCCGCCATCCGCAATGGCCCGGCACAAAAGCACGGCGTCCTTCACGCCTATTGCGCCATCCCCATCAACATCGCCGGTCAGGGCAAGCGACGCTGCGCACGCGGCTATTACGGCAAGCGCGACAAGCGCCGCAATGGTTCTTTTAAGCTTCATCATTCATTTCCTTCCGAAATCATTTGGCAAAGGAGCACGCCGTCCGCCGCGTTCACCTTGCCGTCATTGTTTATGTCCGCAGCGGCAAATTCGGTGCCGCTCAGCACAGCATCACCCATTATATACCTGCATATCAGTATAACGTCCGCAATGTCTATTTTCCCGTCCGCGTTTACATCGCCCTTGCCGGGGACCTCTTTGGGATTAACGGTATGAAGTTGGTAGTTCATATCCGTATACACCACCGTGCCGCGCCCGTAAAACATATTATTTAGATTGAGCCTGCCCGCGGCGATTTCCGTCACCATGGTATCGCCCTCAACATCGGCAAGCTTCCTTGCCGCGCCGGTGGCGGTATCGTAGCACATTATGGCATCCGTAACAGACTGTGTGCTGAATTTCCCGTAAACAAGGCTGCCGTCTACCACGGCAAAGGCTGTTGCGTTTTCGGCAATAACCTTGTCTGGTTGGCGGGACGTACCGTAGGGCGTTGAGTAGATTTTGCCAATCGTATGCCGAACCACCGTTTCGTTGACGGTCTGCTTCCAAAGCTTGCTGTCGTTATAGTACCATTTGCCGTTAATATATGCCATGCCGCAATATATATCTTGCCAGAAGCCGGAATTGGGATGCGCTGTCACTGCTGCAATGGGCGTTGAATCAAACAAAACGCTCGTGGTAGCATCATATGTTGCATTTTTGAAATGGCTCGCCCTTATATTAGCTTCGGTGTTCATGAAATAATCATGTTGGCAAAGCCCCATGTAGTCGCTATCATTTGTATAATCGTTCGCTTCCAAATTCGGATCATCCCATGTAACGTCGGAATGATACCATCCATTTTCGGTATTGATTATTAGCCAGCCATGGCGGATATTCTCTGAGGATACAAAGTAGCTTTCCACGCCCACTTCCCTGAGCAGATCTATATACGCCAGCGCATAGCCATGACACACGGCAAGGCCGTTGACCAGCACGCCATAGGCATTATACATATTCGGGTTATCCTTTGAGCCGCTTGCATAGTCATAGCGCGTATGTAAGGCTAAGTAATCGTGTATCGCCAAGGCAATTTCAGTTTTGCTCATGCCGGAAGTGCCGTTGGGAAACAGACTATTCAGCACGGCATGTTTTTCGCTGTCGTAATCGGCGCGCATGGAAGCCGCATCTGCTTTAAGGCCAAGGCTGAGCAGTGTAAGCTTGCCGTTTTCGATGGAATATGAGTATTTTATACTATCGCTTGCGCATACGAAAGACTGCGGCACGCTGTTCAGCACGGCGGATATCGTGCTGTTGAGTCCAGTATAGTTAGGGCGTTGTCCTTTCGGTTTATCCCCATCATAGTTTATATTAAGGTCGCGCAGGTCTATGCTTGGGGTAAGGTTAAGTATGGCATTACGCAGACGTTCAATAAATATATTGCGCTTTTCCGTTGTCAGCTCGCCGTTATCATCCTTGCTTATATACGCGGGCGCCCTTGCCGGCATCATCCTATCAAAGTCTATGCCAAGCTGTTCGCCGTAAAAATCGCCAAACTGGAACACGCCGTCCAGCTCGGCGGGGATTTCAATAGTTTCGTTCCCGCTCGGCGCGGGCGTTGCGTCCACGTCTATAAGCGGTGCATCGTCCGCACCCGTTTCGGGCGCGGCAGTCCGCTCCGCTTCCGTTGTTTGCTCGGGTTCAATGGTCTGTTCAGGCTCTATCGTCTGTTCAGGTTCGGTTGTCTCGCCTTCCGCAAATGCGCACACGCTGGTTAGCATAAGCGCGGCAAGCATAAGGCAAAGCAGTTTCTTTTTCATATGTGTTTCCCCCTCCTGATCCGAATAACATTCGGGGCCAAGTTTGTTACGCTTGGCCCCAAGGTTCGGGTATGTTCAGTTAATATCAGTTGCCGCGCTTGCGCATGGTCACATATGCCGCGCCGAGCAGAGCCAGCAGGCCGAGGCCTATCAGCATTCCGCCGCCTATGACCGCGCCTTCGTTGCGCTGCGCGCCATCCAGCACGCTTACGCCGTCCGCATTGTCTATCACGGGGCGGGCATTGGCCGCGCTCTCAAGGCCGGGGATAATGCCCGCGGTGGCAGGAGTCATGGTATAGGGATGCTCAACCACGGTTGCGTCGCCCGTTGTAGGCATAAGCACTCCCACGGTAATGCCCGTTGTGCCGCTGCCGCTTATAACGCTGCTGCCCTTGAGCATTTCCTTCAGATAGCTGATGGGATAATAGAAGCGGTACATGCCCAGCTTTTCAAGCGCACCGGGGTTCACAACAACCTGCATACCGAATGCGGAGTTGATTATAAGCGTATTGCCGCTTATGTCCACCGCGCGGAGCACGCCCTGCGGCACCCTGTCGTAATAGCCGGCATTGGCGGTTATAACGCTGCCCTGTCCGCTGCGAAGGAGCGTCCAGTAAACCTCGTTCCAGAAGTTATCCTCAGGATTCCTTTCAGGCTCGGTGGGCAGTACGGGTGAAGGCGCGGGAGTGTACCAGCCTATGGCAAACGTCACATCGCTGTTTTCTATTTCAAACTGCAAGCCGCCCGCGGTCTTTTGAGGCACTATGGCTTTCATCTTGCCCTCGCCGTCGGGTATCAGCATCACAAATTCGTCGCCCTTATTGGAATCGGCGGGGTAGGGCACGGTCACCTGCATCTTGCCGTTTGCAAACGTTACAGGCTTGCCTGTGTTATCCTCAAAGCTGATGTTTTCATACACAACATCGCCGTTGCCGACGTTATTGAACGCGGGGTTATTCTTCACTTCCCCTTCAAGTGTACCCGGGGCGGCATAGGCAAGCTTGCCCTGCACATTTTCAGGCTCCACCTTGTTCCCTGCTTTGTCCTTATATTCCATTTCCTTGCCCGCATCGGGTATGGGCGTTACAGCAAAGCCCTCAGCGCTTGGCGTACCATTAGGCTTAACGGCGTCCGCTGCTACGGAAACGGTTATATCAATGCTTTGCTTATCGTTTGTACCGTCAAAATACTTTTCGGTATAGGTAATCGTTATAGCAGCGGTGCCAAGGGTGTTCAGCAGGCGCGCTTCCTTCGCGCTGTCAACTGCCGTGCCGTCGCTCATGGAGAGTACAACATCGGCATGATTCAGCGCCTTCTTTGCGCCGGACTTATACACGGCGTGTATCTTACCGTCGAAGCCGATGGTGGTCGCTTCCTTCAGCTTATAGTTGTACTCTATCTGGTCAGCTGCAAGCTTAACGCCTTCAAGCACGTCCACAACAGTGAAGGTGTGGGTATAGGTTATGCCGCCGTTCGCCTTATCGGTGAAGGTTACGGTCTTTACGCCTATTTCCTTGGCGGCGGGGTTGTAAGTGGAGGTCACTTCAACCTTGGTATCATCGTTAACGTCAAGCGTCTGGTCCGGTGCGCCGCTGCCGAACTTGGTAACGAGCTGCACGCCGGTGAAATCAAGCGCGTCGCCCAGCTTCACCTGAGTGGGCAGGGTGCCAACGATGCTGTTGGTGTAAGTATCCTGCGCCAGGGTCACGGTAACGGTGGCGGTGACGGGGTTATAGTTCTTGTCGGGCGTGAAGGTGAGCGTCAACTCAACCTTTTTGCCGATGTCCGCAGTGGTAAGGCCGGACTTAACGGTGAACACGAGGTTCTCGCCATCTATCTTAGCTTCGCCGTCAAGAATATCGTTAGCTGCGGTTGCAACGCTCCACTTACCGCTTACGTTAGCGGGAGCAAGCTGCAAATCGCTCAGCTTTCGGCTCTGCGCGCCGGCAAGCATGAACGCAACGGTGTATTCCTTATTGGTCGCGCTCATGTCGGCCTTGTCTATTACCACATCAACGGTATTGGCCTTCAGGTTATAGTTCTTGCTGCCTTCTGCGGTCAGCTTAGCGGTTGCGCTGTAAATACCCGCGTCAACGGGAAGCGCATCGCCGCCAGCATAGGTCAGGGTATAGAGCGTTTTGCCTTTATCCGCCTCAACGCGGCCATTATCCTTAACGCCGCTCACCTCATGCGTCTTGCCATCGTAGGTAACGGCGGCGGGCGCGGTGAGTGTGACGTTCAGATCGGCCTTATTTACCTTGCCGTAAGTCTTTTCTTCAGCTTTGGTAATATTGTAATTGCCCCGATCCGCACCGGAAATAGCGTAATTCACCTCGACCTCCACGGCGTCGCCCGCGTCGGCGGTAACGTATGTACCCGTTACCTTGTCGAACTGCACGTCATCACCCGCTATCAATTCAGGTGCGCTCAGGGTAACAGCTGCGTTATTTGTAAGGCCATCATAGGTCTTTTCGGCAACGGCAGCCGTTACGGTCACGGGCTTTGCGGTAATGTCGGCCGTAAGCTCAACGATGGGGTTGGTCAGGTTATAGTTGCCCGCATCCGTACCGGTGAGGGTTATGGGCGCGGTGTTCTTAACGGCCTTGCTCGTGCCGACGTTCTTATCATCGAACTTAAACGTGAGGCCGGACTTATCGAAGCCAACAACCGTACCTTCTATCATGCCGTAAAGCTTAGCGTTGGTGCTGTCAACCGCGGCATCGGCGTTGCCGTCATACACCTTGGACTGTGCCTTGAAGCCCTTTACGGAAACTTCCTTCTTATTTATTATAAGCTTCGCGGTTGTGCTGCCGATGTAGTCCGCATCCTCGTACTTAATGGTAGCGATATATTCACCGGCGTTTCTGGTTTCCGCCGCATCGTAGGTAATGGTCAGTTTACTCGCGTCAAGCGCCTTACCGCCGCCGGTAACTACAGCTTTGCTCAGGTCGATTTCCTGCGTTTTGCCGTTGAAGGTCACGGTGGTATCGGTTATGCCGGAAATCTCAGCAGTCTCCTTCTCCGTAACCTTTATGGTGAAATTAACGGTTATTTCGCTGACATCCTTTGCCTTAACGGTAACGGCAGCCTTGTATGTGCCTTCCTTGTCGGTTTTGATGTCCTTCGGCTTTACGGTTATATCCAAACTGCCGTTGCTTGCAAGCGTGCCGGGTACGGCTTCAAGCGTAAAGTTAGTGTCACTGTCAATGGTAGCGGTTATGTCCGTAAGCTCGCCCGTGCCTATATTCTTTATTGTACCTGTCAGGCTTTCGGGCAACGTTCCGCCAACGCGAACAGTCTTGATAACCTCGGCAGAGTCTTCAACTTCCCACGCATAGGTATGCGCAGTCGCTACCGTTGCGTAGACTGCCGGAGAGGGGTTATAGTTGTTATTGCCCTTAACGCGGGTGAACACATAATAGGTAGTCGCGGGTTTAAGGCCGGTAACGGGGCTGGTCAGTTCAGTGCCCTGCTTCCACTCGCTTTCAGCGGGGGTAGCCTGAGTAGTGCTGATTACATATTCCTGTTCGGCAACAATGTCCAGCTCAAAGCTATTGGAAGTTGCATTCGTGGGGGTAGGCGCGGCAGGTGCAGTTTGCTCAGCCCTTGCTATGGTGAACGTTGCGTCCGCCCAGGTCGTGCGGTATTCAGAAGCTTCGCTGGAGGTAAACGTTACCTTAACTTTATATGTACCTGCTTCGGTAGGAGCAGATTCAAGCTTGTTATTCAGGCTGTCGAAATACTCAATAGTCGGCTTCTTGCCATCAACTTCCGTGGGAGCAATTTCAGGCGTCTTTGGTGTGCCGTCATAGGTGAACTCAGTTCCGGTAATTTCAATAGATACGGCAGGCTTCTCCGCAAACACAGCCTTTACCGTCACGTCCGTGCTGCCCATGGTGAAGGTTATGGCAGCATCATCAGCGTTAACGCCAAGGCCGTCCACGCCTTCCCACTTGACGAACCTATAGTCAAAATTGCTGGGAGTGGCGGTAAGCTTTATCGTGACACCTTCGCGCGGATTCTCGGGCGCGCCCTTAACCTCGCCTTTGCCCTCTGTGGTAACGGTCAGCTTGCGCGGGGCTTTGGGTGTGGTGACTTTGTCGCTCGTTACGATAGCGCTCGCCTTGTGGGTAGCGGTCTCGGGATAGTACGCGGATACGGTGTACTCGGTATTGTATTCCACATCGAACTCGGTAGCCGTGCCGAATGTGCCATCATTAAGCCTATACTGCGCCTTAGTGTCTGGTTTGGTAACTATTATCTTGTTTTCCTTGGCCTCAATAATGGGCTTGGCGGGGGCATCCTGCGTGGCTTTTTCGACCTTCGCAGTCGTTGCTTTCACGCTGCCCATGAAGTTTTCCGTGTCGCTAACCCAAACAGTAAGTGTCTTGCCTATATCGTCCTTGGTAATAGTATATGTGTTCTCGGCACTTACGGGCATTTCTTTGCCTTCACGATACCAAACGTACTCTACCTTTTTGGCATTGCCTTTATCATATGTCGCGGTGAGAGTTACGCCGTAAACGGCATTTCCTTTAATGGTGACCGTGCCGGTCAAGAAAGCCTTGTTAACGATAACCTTGCAGCTTGCGGTTTGGTTGCCGCAGGTTGCGGTTATGGTGGTTTCGCCAACCTTAACACCTCTCACTTTACCGTTTGAATCAACGGTAGCAATGGTATTGTCCGCGCTGCTCCAAACTACCTTATCGGTAGTATCGGCGGGTTCAACGGTTGCGGTAAGCGTAGCCGTTTCGCCGCGGGCTATGGTCAGCGTGTCCTTGTCAAGCGTTATGCCCGTGCAGGGGTTGACGATGGTGAGGGTGGCGGAGCCTTCTGAAACATTCGCAGAGGTCGGCTTTACATCCGCTAACGATTCACACATCGCGCTTATGTTTGCATTTGCAACAACAGCTTTTGCCTTAAGTGTAACAGTAAACATTACATCGTCATCACTCAAGGTTATTCCCTTCGAGGCTATTAAGCCATATTTTACTTTACCAGCTTCCTTATAGTTTATTTCTACAAGTGCCTTTGAAGGCCAGAACATATCGTCCTCGTTGCATGAAACAAACTCTATATAGTCGCTTGGATATGAAAGTTCGACCTGAATTGAGCCAACCGTATCAAGGTTAATTCCGGACTTACTCAAATCGCCAAACTTTACACTTGCGGTAAATTCTTCGCCAACACTCAACGAGTTAGAGCTCAAGTTTACAATCAGCGTCGGATTTCCCTCAGCCAACGTAAACGAAGGAAGAATCATATTGATAAGCATAACAAGAGATGATATCAATGCCAGCACTCTTTTTGTCATTTTCTATCTCCTTTCGAAATCCAGCCTTCTGCCTTCACTTAATATATATTTTTATAATTCTCGTCAAGCAACCCTACTGCCCTTCGGAGAATCATCATCGCGTCCATGGTATTTATTTTACCATTTGCATCTATATCTGCACGAATCGTTTGTATTGCATCCAAACTTTCAATGCCCACTGCCGCTCTCAATGTCATCATTGCATCCAGCGTATTTATCTTCCCATCCCCATTAACATCGCCCAATGCATACCCCCCATACGGGTCGTCGGTTACGGTGGGCTTTGTTATTGGGCTGAGGGCGCCGTTGGCGTCCTTTGTGGCTATGGCCTTGGGCTCTGAGATAATGCTTTGGCTTGCGCCCGATTTTTTCATCGTCAGCACCGCCACGCCGCTGCGCATGTCCACGCCGTCGGTATTGGGTGCGGCATTGTGGCTTATAGTTACGCTGCCGCCGTCTATGCTAACCGTAAACGGACAGTCGCTTGCCGCTGCAATATCAGTATACCCGTCAAGCGTAAGCTGCATGTTCAGCCGCTGCAAATCGGCAATGTTCGCCTTGAGCGAAATCGTCACAACGCCGTTTGCTTCGCTTGTAATGCAGTATACCGTGGGCGCGTTCTCCGTGGGATAGGTCACGCTGTCGCTCACGGTCACAGTGGTTTCCGTGAATGTGCTGCCGGCAGGGGTCAGCGTAGTTTCTGTTTCGCCGGTTTTCTCCGCCGCTATGGCGCTAAATCCCTCGCTTGCTATTTTGTAGCTTGTGCCGGTGGTATTTTGACCTATCACCTTGAACACAATATTGCCTATCACGGTGTTTGCCGCAATACTCACATCGCCGCCGCTGATGATACCCGCATTAACAAGCAATATCTTCACCTTGCCGTCTTTAACGCCGCCGTAGTTGAGCATGCCGGTTCCGCTGCCGCTTTCAGCCGTGTCCTCGTCTGCCGCGCTGCCCAGCAGCGCAGTGTAGGACACGAACTCAAGCACCGTACTGTCATACTCAACATTGAACTCCGCGCCGCCAAAGCTTGCAACAGCCGCATCAAACTTAACATTGACGCTAAGATAATCGCCCACCGCAAGCTCAGCGTTGCCGCCGCTAAGGCTTATGGCGATATCTCCCCCCTCGGCAAGCGCAGCGAACGGCAGCACAAACGCCGCCATTATGCACGCGAGCCAAGCTGCTACGATTCTCTGTCGTTTCATGTAATGCCTTTAAACTCCTTATGTATTTGGACCGGAGCAGGCGATGGGCATACCTCCACCACCTATAGTTATATAGTATTATACCCGCAAAAGGCAATATAAGCAAGGTTATTCTGCTCCTTTGCGGGTATTATTCACAAACTGTTGATTTACTTGTTATTTCCTGCCAATTACCTGCGGCGCATGGCGCGGATGGCCAGATAAATAGAGGCTATACCCGTTATCACAGCCGCCGCGAAAAGCAGCCACATCCAAACCGAAGGCCCGTCGTCCTCCGTTTCGGCAACGGTCACCTGCGCGGCATCCGTCTGCGCCGCGTCCGTCTGCACGGGAGCGTCTGTCTGCATGGGAGCGTCTGTCTGCGGTGCCGGGGATTCAGCCGCCTGCTGACTGCCCACGGACACAACGGTTTCGGTAAAGCTTGTGCCGTCCTCGCTTATGGCATAAATTACGGCTTCGCCCTCCGCATGGGCTGTCACGCTGCCGCTTTGGTCAACGGTGGCCACGCGTTCGTTGCTGCTGGACCATATTGTGCCGCTGCCGCCGGAAATGGTGGTGTTCTGGCCTATGTCCATTGTAACGTCTGCATCGGGGTTGGCGGTAGCAGCAGGCGCCTGCGTGGGCTGCGCGCTCTGCTCCGGCGCAGCAGTTGGCGCGGGAGTGTTAGTCGCGGATGCAAGCTCCAGCGTGGCGCTGCCCTCGGTATATGCAAGCTCGTTGAGTTCTTCGTCTATTATCATGGTTTCCGTGAGCGCATTGTCCAGCTTTATCTCCGTGCTGCCGTGCGCGCCCTCTTTGGGGCGGAACGTGAGTTTGAGCAGTTCGCCCGGCTGCTTGCTGCCCATAAGCGTGCTCCATATGAATATAACGCTGCCGGGTTCTTCGTCATTGGTGGCGCTTATGCCGCCGGAAACTATCGCCCCGTTTTTCACATTGACAAGTTCCAGCATTGTTTCATCATAATCAAGCGCAAGCTGCGCGCCTGCAACGCTTGTATCACCGCTTAGGCTTATGGTAACGGTTATTGTGCCGTCCGCACCGGCCTCTCCCGCGCTTATGTTTATCTTAGTATCCTCCGCAAGCGCCGCCGTGCCCATCAAAAGCACCGCCGCGGCAACAAGTGCGGCAAGTATTCTTTTCGCTCCGCTCATTCTTCTCCCTCCGTTCGTACAGATATGCTTATTATATAGTACGCTTCGCGCCTTTGCAACCGCGCTCAGCCTTGGAAAATAATTCTGCACAGCGAGGCAGCGTCTGCAACGTTCAGCCTGCCGTCGCCGTTTATGTCCGCATCGGCGTCGCCCTTAGCTATTTTTATGCAGAGCAGCACCGCGTCGCGCACGTCTATGCGGCCGCTTCGGTCAATATCGCCCACCCTGTACGCGCCTTCGGTTTCGCTCATGCGAACGATAAAGCAATAGCTCTCCGCCGTGCCGTCTGCGAAGGCTATATTTAGGCATACTGTCTCCTCGGTTTCACTCCCGCAGCCGAGCAGCGTTATTGCCGCGCCGCCGTCCGCCGTGCTCCACTGCGCGCTCAATCCGCTCCCCTCTTCAAACGATACGTCCATGCCGGCTATACTTTTGCCAATATTGAGCGCATAGCGCAGCCGCATATCTTCAAACATCCGCACGGCATCCGTGCAAAGTGGGGCATACTCCGCGCTTGCATCGGTGAACAGGCCGACTGCCCGGGCGGTCGTAGTGTTGAAAAGCCGCGGCTGCGCGTCAAGCCCCGTTACCGTGCCGCTGAACTTTTCTTCCCCGCCGCGGATATATTGCGCACCGTGTGATATGTGCAGCGCAGCGGTTTCGCTCAGCTCTATTGCGCCCGTGTTTATCAGCAGTGCGCCGTCCGCAATGCTCAACCGCGCTCCCGAAAGCAGTTTAAGCGTGACTCCGCGCGGTATGCTCACCGCGCCGTTTACCGCAACAATAGCATCCTGACTTACATGCACCGTATTCGCGCCGGATGAAAGCGCCGCGTTCAGCTCCGCTTCCGTTTCCGCATGGCAGAAGCCGTCCATGCTGCCGTACACGCGCCGCGTGCCATCGCCCGCATATTTGCCGCCGGATGCAAGCATTGCCGTGCCGCCCGCAAATACGCACAGCCCGCGCTCAACTCCGGCCACGTTGCCATATGCTTCATTCGTAAGCGCGGCACATATGTTCAGCTCCGCGCCGTTATAAACCTGCAGCGCACCGCTGAGAGTGACTACCGCATTAAGCGTAAGCCTTGCGCCGCCGTTAACGCGAATAAGCATATTTTCGCCTACGTTCCATGCTTGGTTTATACTAACAGGCGTATTTACATCAATAATGTGTATAATTTCATCCGAATACGCGCCGCGAATCGCCGCATCCATATCCGCCTGCAAGCTTATGCCTTTTTTGGTGTACCGCACCGTTATACTGTCAAGCCCCTGCCCCGTCACAGATGAGCCATCTTCCGCATTTGCCCATATGCGCGCGGTTTCATTGCCGAATGTGATATTGGCGCCGTCGCTTACCGTAAGCGCACCGCCGTTGACCCATATGTTCCCCGTACACTCAAGCGACGCGCCCGGCGCAAGGGTAAGCGAATTGCCGCCGTCTATCACCATTTCCGCACCATACGGCAGAGTAAATGCCGAGTCAAGCGTCACCGCGCCGCGGGCATAAAGCGCAGCATATTCACCGCATTGGGTGAGCAGCACCGAAAGCTCCCGCCCGTTTGAAAAGTACAATGCATTGCCTTGTTCCGTGCCGAGTGCGGCGCCGTTCGCGCTTTTATATAGCTTGCCATCGCCCTTATATTCGCCGTTCAGAGCATTGAGAGTGCATCCATCGCGTATGTATATACCGCAGTTCAGCCTGAATTCGCCGGACGCATATTCAATGGCCTCGTTTTCAAGCGCGCCGTTGACTGTAAGCGTACTGCCGGATTCGATATATATGCTGCCGTAATTCACAGCCGCGGCGTTTTCGCCTATTATAAGCTCTGCATTGACTAAGTACACAACTGTCTGTATGCCGATGAGCCAATTTTCATCCAGCGTAATCGTGATACGTTCGGAGTCGGCTGAGCCGATATACGCTTCGCACACAAGCGGCGCGCGCACGCCGTCCCGCTCGTATTCCTCCATATGAGCAGCATAAACAAACGCGGAGAATTCGTCCGCTTCGGCAATATAATGTCGTTCAACCCAGCAGGCGTTCTCCGCGTTCCATTCCGTTTCGTTAACATTGGCCATAAATATCCCGCCAAGCGCCTTTGATGGCGTCGCGGCGCATAAGCATAGAATAAGGCACAAGAGCAGGGCAATGTGGGTACGCATACTTGTCCTCCGTAGGGCTATCATGGTCATGTTGTATTTTGTAGAATATTGTCGATAAACTGATTATACCATACCCGCGCTTTATAGCAAGGGGATATTTATACCTTCATCACAAACTGCTCAAAGGCAATGAGTATTATAAGAAAGCCGAAGTTGAAGGCGGAAAATTCCGCAATGTAGCGACGGGTGCTTTTGGGGTCGTGCTTAACGTATTCGCGGAAGGTGATAAGGCTGGCAAGCGAGGCAATAAGCGTGCCTACCCCGCCCACGTTCACGCCTATGAGCAGCTCCGCATAGTTGCCGGTGAACTGCGAAAGCAGTATCGCCGAAGGTACGTTGCTTATGCATTGGCAGGAAAGCGCGCTGAAAAGCAATGTGTTTTTTGAAAGCAGGGCGGAAAAGAAATTCCTTACCGCATCCATGCGTGCCATATTGCCCGCGAATATGAAAAAGAACACGAACGTGAAAAGCAGCGGATAGTCCACCGATTCAAGCGCATGCCGGTCGGCAAAGAACAGCACCGCTGGAATTATTATAAGCCCTATCCAATACGGTATGCCGCGGAAAACTATAGCTATCGCCAGCGCGAACAGTGCAAGATACAGCGCAGTGCGTTTGCCGTTAAGCTCTATCTTTTCATCGCTTATCATAAGCGGCTCGTTTTTTACGAATATGATGCAGCACAGCGTGATGAGCACAACGGACAATATGAACGGCGGGGCCATTATGCCCATAAATTCGCCGTTGGGGATATTAAACTTAGTGTAAAGATAAAGGTTCTGCGGATTGCCGAAAGGCGTAAGCATGCCGCCGAGGTTGGCGGCAATATTTTGCATAATAAACGTAAACGCCATATATTTCTGTTTTCCCGTGCTGCTCAGCACAAGGAAGCCCAGCGGCAGAAACGTGAGCAGCGCCATGTCGTTGGCAATGAGCATGGAGCCTATGAACGTTATATACACAAGCGCAAGTATGCTCATGCGCGCCGTTTTGAAAAAGTGCACTATTTTGCGCGCTATAACAAAAAAGAAGTTTATGTCCTCGAGCGCGCAGACCACCGCCAGCACGCAGAAAAGGCAGCTTAGCGTTTTGAAGTCAAAGTAGCCTATGTATTCCTTATCCACGGGCACAAACAGGCTTGTTATCAGCGCCGCCGCAAACGCAATGAGCATAACCGCATTTTTCTTCGCAAAGCCGCGCGCATTGCTTATTACCAATTCCATATATATCAAACCGTCGCTTTCTTCAATAAAATACGCCCTGCGCCGCAGCGCAAAGCAAGCAGTATTATACTCCTTCGGTTTCAAAAAGTCGAGCGGCTAAAAAAATTCCCGCGCCTGATTACTGCGCGGGAGTGGCAGCCGCCTGAGCGGTCTGTTTTTTTCGTTTATTTTTGCGCTTTTGCGCTATAAGGCCAAGCGTTGCGCTGCAAAGATAATGCTTGGCATTCTTGGCCACCTGAAAGCTATGCAGCTCCTTTGGCGTCATCTGCGGAATTGCCAGCCGCCCGCGGATAAGATCATCCTTTTTCACTATCGTCATGCGGCAGATGAAGCGGCCGTGCCCATGGCAGCGAAACGCGGCATAATAACGGCGCCGGTCGTTGCTGAACCATTCGCCTATGCTGTGCTTCGCGCCGCATATGGGGCAATTGACTATGCGCATATCGTTGCAATTCATAACATCGTGGCGGTTGGTGAAGTATTCCGAATACTTGGCGGGCGGTGTTTCAAACGTTTTGCCTGTCATTTCCATGCTGCGCGGCACGATTTTTCCGCGGCTAAGCTCAAGCGTTTCTTCATCCACCCATTCGCTTACAAGCGCGGTATACATCGCATCAGCCAGCGCATCATGATAGTCAAAGCAATCCGGTATGTGGCAGAATTCCACCGCCTTATAAAGCGCAAGCACGCTGCCCACGCCCATCGTAAGGCTGAATGCGGACTGAACATCCAGCATTTGAACATCCTGCTTTATGGGCAGGGAATAATACTTGGCGTTGTCGTTGAGCACATGCCAATCCCCGCCGCCCCACGCGGCGAACATGGTTTCCTCGCCGACCCAGTCAAGGAAAGCGGTATACGCCTGCTCAAACGTAAGCCTGCTTTCAAGCGAACGCCAGAGCTGCGGCAGCGCCTTTGCGCCCACGCTGAATTCGCTGTGCACACAGGGGTGAATGAATACACTGAACGTGTCCACTATTTTGTGGGCAGATCTATCGTACTTCACCGCGCCTATCTGCAGTATTTCAGCGAGCGATTTGCCGTCGCCAACGCCGCTGTTCCATTCCAAGTCCATAACTATCATATATGGATTATAACATATAGTAAGCGATTCCGAAAAGCATAAGCTTAACGGAACCGCACATTAACATATGTTCTTTTTTGCTCAGTCCACGGCGCTTACGAGTATAAGCGTGAGCGCAATATACACAAGGCTGACCGCGCCGATTACGGACGCGATTATTATGCCCGCAGTTCTGGCCTTTTTGTTTTCTATCTTACGAACGTCCAGCACTATTGCCGCAATGGCCGCAACAAGCGCAACTACCGCACCCCACAAAGGCATAAGTTCGATCCCTACCCTTCTATGCCATACCATGCGGTATGGTTCACACCGCTGCATATTTCGTCCATAACGGTAAGCGCATCGTCATCGGTAACATAGAACGACTTTGCCATCACGTTGCCCTCCGCATCGGTATAGATATACAGGCGAACGTAGGCGGATTCGGTATCGTCGTAAACATAGCCGTCCATCTGCGCAAGGTCGTTGGGATTATCAGGATCCTTTATATCCATATCCACAATGGGGCTGAACATGCTGTAAAGCGGGCCAAAGTCATTATAGATATAGCTGTTGGCATAATCTATTGCGAATTCCTCAACGGAACCGTTATAGTCCGCATAGATATCGTTCACGCAGCGGGCAACGGCATAATTGAAATTATTGTCGTATATCACCAGCGCGTCGCTTATAACTTCCATAACGACGTAGCCATACGGATAGTACGTCTGCACGCCCACGGTTGCATCGGCAACGTACATTTCGTCGCCCGCATCCTCTATTATGGTGTCATGCTCCCAATCGCTGTTGGTTATAACCTGCTCGGGAGTTTCGTCCAGCGTATCCGGTTCGCTGTTGTCATCAACTATTTCATCATAGAAATAGTAACCGTTTGATGTTTCGTCATACATCCATACCAGCATAAGCTGATTATCGTCATCCATATTGAACTGAATAGCAACGTCCGTATTGCCGTCGCCATTGCCGTCCTCGAACGCTATGGCGTTGTAGTTGCCGCTCGTAAGGCCGTATCCTTCAGGGAACTCAACAAAATCGAAAAGCACCTGATTCTCGTCGTCATGATAAAAATACGCCCCGTCGTCCTCCACGCATACAAGCACGGCGGTGTCTTCCCCGTTGCGGGTTATTGTCCCGCTGTCCACCACCAGGCCCCATGTGCGCCAATCCTGACCCACAACCTCGTTAGGGTCGTTGTCCGCATCGTTAGAGCACGCGCTCAGCGCCATGCACAGGCACAAAAGCGCAGCTATGAGTGCCATTCCCCATTTTCTGTTTTTCATTTTTCTCTTTCCTCCCCTTGCTGACGTTTTGGCTCAAAGCATTGATTATGCCGCCATTTCTTCAGCTTAGCCCAAGTATTATATCATGGTATAGTAAAAAAATCCAACGTATTCCAATTTTGGATTGTATATTTTTTCGCGCTCCCTTTCCACCCGCTCCATCTGCCCCTTGCGGGCTTAATCGGCGGAATGCATAATAAATCCCCCCCTCAAAATGCAAAAAGCATTGTAGCGCCCGGTAATGCCATGGTATAATAATACAAATACTCATGCAAGGAGGTAATAAGTATGAAAAAATACGGAATCGGCCTTTTGTCCATTGCCATTCTGATTGTAAGCTTTCTGATTTGCAGATTTGCTCTGTTTGATATGCACAAAATGAAGCAATTTCCCCTCGTGCTGCTGATTGCGGGCGGCTTGTTTATAGGCATTTCCATGCTTTTCGGGTGCAGCCGCTTCCCGCTTTTCGCATCCCTTGGTTACCCCGTTTCATTTGCCGCAGGGTTGATTTTTAGCCAAGATTACGCCGACCCTACGGGCGCAATGACCCTGAACAATATGTGGATAATATGCATAATAGTATACTTGGTTATCGTGTGCATAGGCATAGTCGTTGAGGTTATTGCGCGTAAAAAGCGGAAGGCTTGAAGGCGTTTACCGTTTGTTTGAAAGGAGGGCCTCTGCATGAACAAACCGGCCATATTCATTTTGACATTGGCTTGCGCCTTGGCTTTGGCCGGGTGCAGCCCAAATAAGGAAACAAAAAATCTATCGGACGATATGCCATTTGCGGAAACTCCCGATGTCAATTTAACCACGCCGGGCGACATGCCCGCAGACGAGGTTTTTGATATTGTTATATCCCATGCGTCGCGGGCGGATTTAGGGGCGATTTACTCAGGCGCATTGAATGAGGAAACCATGATGTTCAGCAGCGTTTTGCATCTTCCCATATACAAATTCGATTCATTGGAAGAATTTGAGCAATTCAAGGCCGCATTTGGGGACTCGCTCTGTATGGATGGTAAATATGACGGCGCTTTGTCCTTCAATGAAGCAACTTCCGGCCGCGATGAGGCATTTTTTGAAGAAAACAGCTTAATGCTCGTCTATGTTGATGTCAGCAACAAGGCAAGTGATTTGGAAGTGAGCAGCATTTTTTGTGACGGGAACACATTCTGCATACATATAATGCCCCGCAACGGCTCTAAATCCACAACCGACGGCGCAGATAGCTATCGTCTTATCACGGTCGCGGTTCCCAAAAGCATGATAAAGGACTGCATCAAGTTTGACGCTGACTTTAATAATGATACAAACTGATTTTCAGTCCGATCGAAGCATTGACGGCGGGACGGCTAAAGCCAGTCCCGCCTTACTTTTGAGGTTTTGTCAGATTAAAAACCGTAGATTGGATTTAGCACGGCATGTGTTCTGCAATGGAGGATTGTTCACCGAAGCAATGGCAATCCGCAAGGCATACGCAAAATATACCGCGAGAACAGCCCGCATCACAACAATCAAACCCTTATAGCAGGCGTAAGCTTCCTTCTGCCGTTCATATTTTTTTCAACAGGCATCACAGCAAAACCAATGGTTTAATCAGGTCTGCCGGCTTGTCTTTCATCAGCATGAGCGCCGGCTCCACATTTTCCAGCCCGTGAAATTTATGTGTAATGAGCTTTTCGGGATGAATACGGCCGGTTTGAATCAAGCGGGCCAGTTTCTCCGAACGCAGTCTGCCCTACACTTATGCTGCACCATCTTCCCAATACGCAGTTTCTTAGCACAATGTGATATCATAAAACACCCTCCTTCGCTTTGGTACTATCAATATAGCCCATTTGCGACATTAATACAATACTTTTAGCAACTATTTTCTTCTCAGTTGAGACATATAATATTATTAAGAGGTGAATTTGGTGGACGTAAAACAGCGCATAACAGAATTGATGCAATGCCATGGATGGAGCGAATACCGTCTTGCGAAAGAGTCGGGGCTTTCCATATCCACCATTTCAAATATGTTCAACCGCAATACGCTTCCGAGTATCAGCACATTGCAGGTCATCTGCGACTCATTCGGAATAAGCATTGCACAGTTCTTCTCAGAAGGAACGGAAGTGGAACTTTCAAAAGATCAGCAGGAATTGTTTTCAAAATGGCGCTTCCTTACGGCAGAGCAAAAAGAGCTTATACTTCAGCTTATTGATAATATGAAGTAAGGATCGTTTATTACAGTTTTCTCAACTTCCTGACGTACAACGAACTTCAGACTCATTTATAGTAAAAAAGGTGAAAGATGCAAACAAAAAGAGACATGGCGGATCGGAAATCGTTCATGTCCCTTTTCATTTTGCCTTTGTTAAGCCGGAATTTATTTATTTGGCCTAACCCATTCGCCTGTATTATCTGCTTTAATTAGAACAAGTTCATATCCACCGTTTGGACGACTAAAATAGATTTCCGTGCCTTCATGGTCAACTTCTAACACAAAGGTACTTGCTGTTCCACGCGAATTATTAAGTCCGCCAAACGTGCTGTAAAACTCCAAGTAATGTGGCTCTACTCCGCCACACGAATACTTTCTTCATGCAAAGACCTCCTATAATTCCAACTTTGTTATTTTGTTTGGTAACAACCGTAACATATAAATACAACAATGTCAATTATGCGCTATTCCTTTTTTCACTGGGCCGCCTTACTCACTGCCGTTCGCAATTCTCCCTGTTCCTGCCCGTTCTCCGTTTCGCTTACTCGTCCACAGGACGCGCTCAACTCCGAACCTCGCGGAGCGATCGTTTCAATGGGGTTACGGGGTCGCCAGGGGGCCTAAGGGGAGAAATCGAAATCTCCCCTGGCCCCTTGGCAAAAAAGGTTCTTAAGTATCTTGCAATCCAACACTATTCTACATTATACTTAATTTAAGCGTCTGCTCCGATACGGCGAAAAGGGGACGGTTGACCGCAGCCCAAACTTGATTTTTTCAAGAAGGGAGGTGGTTTCTGTGATGACATGGTCAGAATTCTTTGCATTTCTGATGTTCGTTATGGAACTTTTCAGGTCTTTCTTGAGAATACTGCGATTCGTAGTAAAGCTCATAAAAAAGAAAAGTAACCGCCCAAGGCAAAGGTAACGGTTACTTTTTCTAACTAACTACTGCAGCCAACCGTCTCCGGCAGGCGCGGTTTTTTCTATCTTTATTATATGCAAATTCAGAGCGATATGCAAGCAAAAACTGACAGCACGCGCTCCCCTACCTGCAGCAAAACCTCATATACATGCACACCATCTGCGCTGCGAGCGCGCCGAGGCACAGGCGGCCTGACCCGCCGGAGCAGTTGTATACCCGCCCGCTGCCGTAGCCGCCGAAGGGCGAATAGTACGCGCCGCCCGTCTGCATGCGTTCGAGCAGTTCGGCGTACTGCGGATTGTTCGGCTCCAGCCGCGCGGCGGTGCGCGCATGCTCAAGTGCGGCGGCGGTGTTGCCGAGTCCGGAATTGGCAAGGGCACTGTAATAATACCATTTTGCGCCGCGGTCGGTTATGCTGCTGAGCACGTTGAGCGCCTCGTGATAGCGGCCGAAGGCAATGTAATTGTATGCGGCCTGAAGCTTAGGGTCGCCTGCTGCGCCGTCGCTGCCATAGCCGCCGTAGCCGCCGTAATTGCGGCCGAAGGGATCGTAGCCCGTGTATCCGCCGGAGGAATACCCGCCGTAGCCCTGATTCGCGCCGGAGGCGGTTTTGTTCATTATTTGGTCATACGCGGCGTTTATCTCCTTCATGCGCTGCTCGGCAACCTTGTCGCCCGGGTTCGCATCGGGATGATATTTTTTGGCAAGCCTTCGGTAGGCCGCCTTCACCTCATCGTCGGTGGCGGTGGTGGGTACGCCTAATACTTTGTATGGGTCTGTCATTTGCGGCGTTCCTTTCCCGCACGGGCCTGCGTTTTCAAATTATACCGCGTCCATATGCCGCCGTAGAGTATGTTCCGCATAAGGTCCATGTCCTTTTGCAGCGGCAGCTTTTCAAATTCGTCCGTGCAGCGCACCATAAGCGCATTCAGCAGCGCACCCGTATCCGCATCGAACGATTGCGTCTGCACAAGCGGATTATACCGGCCGCGCTTTTTATCCGCCGCCGCATCCTCCCATGCGTCCATAATATATATGAACCGGCCAAGGCATTCGCCGAAGCTTCTAAGCCTTGTGCCGAATTCTCCCTTGTCGAATATCTCTCCCAGCAGTGCGCCGAAGCAGCCGGACGCCGCGTCCGTGTCCTCGCCCGGGCGGTTGCGCTGCTCTATGGCATAAAGCTCGTTCAGCCGCGCTTCTATTATGTCCGCCTTGTCTGGATACTTTTCGCAAACGGCCGCGTACGGCTTTTCAAGCATGCCCTTGAGCAGGCGTGCCTTCGCGCTGCGGTCGTCGTTAATGTCGTCTATCGCCTTTTGATACGCAAGTATTATCGTCATGTCCGCAGCGTAGGCCGTGTTCTCGCTTGCGTGGCAAAGCCGCGGCTTTACGGGGTGCATCATGCACCGCAGCTTTTTTTCCTCTATATCGGGCTCGTATGCCGAATCCAGCATTATGCACAGGAACGCCATATCGAAGCTCAAAAGCAGCCTGCCTATGGCAAACCGCTCGCTCAGGCTGTGGCAAACGCCGCAGTATGCCGCGCGGTAGCGCGCCGCGTCCTTATCCGAAAGCCTGTCCGCATCGGCCATAACGTAGCCGAACATCAGCTTTTTCTAACGAAGGTCTCGCGGCACTTGGGGCAGGTTATGCGTATGGTGCCCTTGCCCTTGGGCGTGCGCACCACCTGGCCGCATTTGGGGCATTTGAAAAAGCGGTGGGTCTTGCATTGCTTTATGCGCGATATTTTGCGGCGGAAAAAGCCCGTTACGCGGTTTTTCAAATTGAGATACTTAACGTTTTCCTGATACCGCTTGGACGTGTTTTTGGAAAACATGCGCCACAGCACAATGCCCATCAGCACCAGCGCCGCCACCCATGTTATATAGTAGGCCGCAGTAAGCCTGAAAAAACCCAGTATTGTGGATATTACAATAAGCGCCAGCGCGGCGAAATTGAGGAAGCGGGAAAGCTGATCCGCGCCGTATCTCCCCGCCATGAAGCGCATAAACCGTTCCTTCATTGTTCACAAAAGACCTTTCGTAGGGCAATTATATACTATTGCCATCATGCGGTTCTTAGCATACCACATTTACGCGCAAAAAAAAGCCCTATAGAAGGGCTAATGTGTGACAACAATTCAAATTTTGAGATAAGGTGAAAATTTTGCGCGCTCCCTCAGTCTCGCCTTCGGTTTGCCGGCTCCCTCGACAGGGAGCCTTTTGGTGCGCGGCACAAACTCTCACATTAAGCCTGCCCTGAAAGGGGAGGTGGATGCGAGTGCAACGAGCAGACGGAGGGGTTGCATCGTGGCTGCTGTTATTTACGGCAACCCCTCAGTCTCACTTCGTTCGACAGCCCCCCGGCCGGGGAGCCTTTTGGTTTACCGCAAACCAAAAGCTGTCCCCGCAAGCGGGGAAAGTGGCATGGCGAAGCCATGACGAAAGGGGAACGGCTCGGAACAGCCAAGCTATTTTTCTATTCCCCCTCAGTCGGCTTGCGCCGACAGCTCCCCCGCAAGCGGTGGAGCCTTTTGGTGTTACCCCCTTCTCCCCCATATCCTTGGGCTGAACATGAGTATGAGCGGGAATATCTCCAGCCGGCCGAAGAGCATATCGAGCGACAGCACCAGCTTGCTTGCGTCGGAAAAGGCGCTGAAGTTGCCGCTGGGGCCGACCATGGAAAGGCCGGGGCCGACGTTGCCTATGCAGGTCAAAACGCCGGTTACGGTAGTTGTAAAGTCAAAATCATCAAGCGACACAAGCAGCATGGACGCCGCGCATATCGCCACGAATGCGGCAACGTAGCCGTATGTGCCGCGCATTACGGATGCATCTATGCGCTTGCCGTCCATGCATATGGTCACTACGCGGCGCGGCTTCACCGCGCGCATCACCTCCGCCTTTAAGCCCTTGAACAGCATAACGATGCGCGCCACCTTTATGCCGCCCGCCGTTGAGCCCGCGCTTGCGCCCGATATTAAAAGGGCCATGAGTATCATGCGGGAAAACTCCGGCCATTTGTCAAAATCGGCAGTGGCAAAGCCGGTGGTGGAAATTATGCTTGAAACCTGGAAAAAGCTTTGGTGCAGGGCTTGGGCAAAGCTGTTGCCGTAAAGCGGCAGTATGTTGAGCGCTATCATAAGCGTGCCCGCTATGACCATGCCTATATATGCGCGGAACTCCTCGCCCTTGAGCGCCTGCGCGCCCTTGCCTATCAATATGAAATAATATACGTTGAAGTTGACGCCGAAAAGCATCATGAACACCGCTATCACCGTTTGCAGATAGTGGCTTGGGTACGCGGCTATGCTTGCGTTCTTTATGCCGAAGCCGCCCGTGCCCGCGGTGGCAAAGGCGTTTACAACGCTGTCAAAAAGCGGCATTCCGCCCGCAAGCAGCAGCACGAACAGCAGCACAGTCATGGCAATGTATATAAGATACAGCACCCGTGTTGTGTCCTTCATTTTGGCCGTAAGCTTGCCAACAACGGGCCCCGGGCTTTCCGCGCGCAGAAGATGCATGCTTTCCCCGTTGCCCTTTGCAAGCGGCACGACCGCCATCATGAATACCAGCACGCCCATGCCGCCTATCCAGTGCGTGAAGGAGCGCCAGTAAAGCAGGCTGTTGGGCAGCAGCTCAACATCGGTAAGTATGGTTGCGCCGGTGGTGGTGAAGCCGGATACGGTTTCAAAAACGCAGTCCACAAAGCGCGGTATATACCGGCTGAAATAAAACGGCAGGCAGCCGAAGAGCGAGATGAGTATCCAGCTCAGCGATACGGTTATGAAGCCCTCCGCCGGCCTTACCCCGCCCGAGCCCGGGCGCTTGAGAAGGAGCAGTATGCATCCCGCGGCCATGGTTATGCCCATGCTCAGCGCAAACGCCGCAACCGTGCCCTCCTCATGGGCAAAAAAGGCAATCAGCAGCGGCGGCAGCATCATTGCCGCAAGCAGCCGCAGCACATGCCCAATATAGAATCCAACAGCCTTTATGTTCATACTTCGCCTTCAAAAATGTCCTTCAGATCGCGTATCGCGCGGTCCGCCTCCGTGACCACAATCACGGTATCACCCTTTTGCATAACGTCCGCACCGGAGGGGATTATTACCCTCCTCGCCCTTATTATGGCGGCTATCAGCACGTTCTTTTTTAGCTTCAGCCTGTATAGCGGCAGATTGAGGAACTTCGCCTCCCCCTTAACGGAAAACTCCAGCGCCTCCGCCTTGCCGTCAACTATTTTATAAAGCGTCAGCACGCTGCCGCCGGTTGTGTCCTCCATCGCGCGGACATAGCGCACAATTTCGTTCGCGGTCAAAAGCTTGGGGCTTACTATGCTGTCTATGCCCATGCTTTCGAATATGGGGTTATATTCGTTGCGGCTTATTTTGGTTATGCTCTTGGGCACGCCGACGTAGCTTGCGAACATGGATACGAGCAGGTTTTCTTCATCTATGCCCATCAGCGACACAACCGCATCCGCGGACGCTATTCCTTCGCTCAGCAGCAGCTTTTGATCCGTGCCGTTGCCGTTTATAACGGTTGCCTGCGGCAGCGCTTCGCTAAGATCCATGCAGCGCTTTTCGTCCTGCTCAACTATTGTCAGGTCTATCTTGTTGCGTATAAGCCGCTGCGCAAGGTACGCCGCCGTGCGGCTGCCGCCGACTATCATTACGCGCTGCGCCTTGGGCGAATATACCTTCAGGTTCTTTATAAGCTTTACCAGATCCGCCGCATCCGCCGCTATCGTTACCTTGTCCCCAAGATGCAGCGTAAAATCGCCCTTTGGAATGTGTATCTCGTTATCGCGTTCAACTGCGCACACAAGGGCGTTCACGTCCGCAACCGTCCTGAACTGCTGCAGCGGCTTGCCTATGAGCGGGTTGCCGTCCTTCAGCTTCAGCTCAACAAGCTCCGCATTGCCGCGGGCGAAGGAATCGCGCTTGAGGAAGGAGGGGAATTGCAGCAGGCGGAATATTTCAAGCGCGGCGGCCTTTTCCGGATTTATTACCATGGAAAGGCCAAGCTCGTCGCGCATGAAGCGTATCTGCTGATCGTATTCCGGGTTCCTCACGCGGGCTATGGTATGCTTGCAGCCAAGCTTTTTTGCCACCATGCAGCACAAAAGGTTCGTTTCGTCCCCGTTGGTCGCGGCGATGAGCAGATCCGCCGTGTCCACGCCCGCCTCGCGCTGCACCTCAACGCTGGCGCCGTTGCCGTCCACCACCGCCACGTCAAGCGATTCCTGACTGGCAAGCAGAATGCGCTTGTTATTATCTATGACCACAAGGTCGTGCCCCTCTTCGGAAAGCGATTTGGTGAGCGTATAGCCCACTTTTCCGTCGCCCACAATAACTACCTTCATATTATAATCAACAGTCTCCTGCATCAAATTTTACCGTATTATACACCGCTTTTCCCGCGTTGTCCACTTTGTTAAGCGGGCGCTAAAATTACGGCGTATATGCCGCGTCGTGAAAAAACGTATTTCTAAACCAAAAGTTTATGAATACTATATTGACAAGATTCGTCAAACATGCTTTAATAACATGCGGCGGTTTAGAGATTCTAAACTTTCGGTTTACAATGTCTGTTTCGCAAATACGGGAGGCGATAATATGCTGGAAATAGGCGAAAAGATAAAGCGCAGGCGTGTGAGCCTCGGCCTTACGCAGGAGGAGCTTGCCGCGCGGGTGGAGCTTTCCAAAGGCTTTATCTCCCAAGTGGAGCGGGACCTGACCTCCCCTTCCATCGCCACGCTTACGGATATATTGGAAGCGCTGGGCATGAGCCTGGCGGATTTCTTCAGCCAGGAGGACACAAACGAAAAGGTCGTGTTCGGGGCGGACGATGTGTTCGTTAAGGAGGATGAGGACGCGGGCCATTCAATACATTGGCTTATACCAAACGCCCAGAAGAACTCGCTTGAGCCCATACTTGTAACGCTGCAGAGCGGGGGCAAAACATGGGAGCAGGACCCGCACGAGGGCGAGGAGTTCGGCTATGTTCTGCTTGGCGGCATAACGCTGCACATAGGCGGGGAAACGTTCAAGGTAAGGAAGGGGTCAAGCTTTTGCTTCAAGCCCACCGCCGTACACTATATTTCAAACGATACCAAGCGCGAGGCTAAGGTGCTGTGGGTTTCCACGCCGCCCAGCTTTTAATATTAAATCAGGAAGGTAACAGGAAATGTCAAAGCATCTTATAGATCTTGTGGATATACGCAAAACCTACGGCGAGGATGACGCGCTCAAGAACATCAACCTTTATATAAGGGACGGCGAATTCCTTACGCTACTTGGCCCTTCCGGCTGCGGAAAGACCACCATGCTGCGCCTTATAGCGGGCTTCACCATGCCCACGGAGGGCAAAATACTCATAGACGGCAAGGATGTTTCCGCCGTGCCGCCGTTCAAGCGCCGCGTAAACACCGTTTTTCAGAAATACGCGCTGTTCCCGCACCTTAACGTATATGATAACGTTGCGTTCGGCCTGAAGATACAAAAGCTGAGCGCGCAGGAAATTGACACCCGCGTGAACGAAATGCTGGAGCTTGTTAACCTGAAGGGCTACGGCAAGCGCTGGATAGATCAGCTTTCGGGCGGGCAGCAGCAGCGCGTTGCCATAGCGAGGGCGCTCGTGAACCGTCCGCAGGTGCTTCTTCTTGACGAACCGCTCGGCGCGCTTGATTTGAAGCTGCGCAAGGGCATGCAGATAGAGCTTAAAAAAATGCAGCAGCGCCTTGGCATAACGTTCATTTTCGTTACGCACGATCAGGAGGAGGCGCTCACCATGAGCGACACAATCGTTGTAATGAACGAAGGCCAGATTCAGCAGATAGGCACGCCCACGGATATTTACAACGAACCAAAGAACGTGTTCGTTGCCAAGTTTATAGGCGAAAGCAATATTCTGCCCGGCATAATGAAAAAAGATCTGCTCGTTAACTTCATGGGCAGGGACTTTGAATGCGTGGACAGCGGCTTTATGAAAAACGAGCCTGTGGACGTTGTGGTGCGTCCTGAAGATATAGACATGGTGAGCGATGCGGATGAAAACGCGCACCTTCACGGCAAGGTAAAGAGCGTGTTGTTCATGGGCGTGCATTACGAATTCCTTGTTGAGTGCGGAAGCGTAACGCTGACAATACATTCAACCGACTATGTTGCCCCCGGCAGCGACGTTGGCATAATAATCCTGCCTGACGCTATCCACATAATGCACAAGAGCGTTAAGCCGGAGGAGCTTGATTTTACCACGGCGGACGAACTGCTGGAGGCGGAGATGGACGCGGAGCTGGAGGATAAGGACGAATGAAGCGCAAGGTGTTCGCCTATCCGTACATAGTATGGATGGCGCTGTTTATAGCGGTGCCCATGGTGTTCATATTCTATTATGCGTTCAATGTGGACGGCAGCTTCAGCTTTTCCAAGGCCTGGGCAACGCTGAGCGACATTTCAAAATGGCGCGTATTATGGGTCAGCATAGAAATTGCCGCCGGAACCACCGTTTTCTGCCTGCTGCTGGGCTACCCCGTGGCATACATTCTTTCCAATATGCGAAAGTCTGTCGCCGGGTTCATATCGGTGCTGTTCTTCGTGCCGATGTGGATGAACTTCGTGCTCAGAACCTACGCATGGCAGGCCATATTGGAATACGCAATACCAAATATGCTCGGCTGGACGGATAAGACCCTTACCGGCAGCGTATGGGCGGTTATGATGGTGCTGGTATATAACTTTATACCCTTCATGGTAATGCCGCTTTATAATTCGCTTTCAAAGATAGACAGAAGCCTTATCGAAGCCTCTAACGACCTTGGCGCGAACGGGCGCATGACATTCTTTAAGGTGGTGCTGCCGCTGAGCGTTCCGGGCATAGTTTCGGGCATAACAATGGTGTTTATCCCCGCCATAACGGCCTTCACCGTGCCCGCGCTTATAGGCAACGGCAACTATAATCTTTACGGTAACGAAATTGAGATGGCCTTCAAGCAGGCCGCGGGCAGCGCAGGCAGCGCGGATTATTCCGTGGGCAGCACGCTTGCGATAATTCTGCTGATATGCGTGTTCATAAGCACGGCTGTAATGAACCGCTTCGATAAGGATCACGAGGAAGGGGGCAACCTGCTGTGAAAAAAGTAAAGCCGTTCAGGTATGTTTACCTTGCGCTGATGCTGCTGTTCCTCTACCTTCCGATAATTTACCTTATAGTGTTTTCGTTCAACGATTTTTCTACCGGCAGGCGCGTGTCTTACGCAAACCTTGGCCGCTGGAACGGATTCACGCTGGAGAATTATACCAACGTTTTTGCCGGAGAGGCCGGCAGCGCCCTGCTGCTCACGCTTGAGATTGCGCTTATAACAAGCGTTGTTGCAACGGTTATAGGCACCTTCGCCGCAATAGGCATAAACTCCATGAAAAAGCGGCCAAAGAGCATCATTTTGAATATATCTCAGCTGCCCATGGTCAATCCGGATCTGGTAACGGGCATAACGTTCATGATGCTTTTCGCCTTCGTAAACGGCGTGCTTGCCAACATGGGCGCGGATAGGCTGAGCGATATTGTAAAGCTGCTCATTGCGCACATATCCTTCAGCATACCGTATGTTATCTTTTCGGTAATGCCGCGGCTCAAGCAAAGCTCGTCCATGCTTTACGAAGCGGCGCTCGATCTTGGCTGCACGCCCATGCAGGCCATGTTCCGCGTGATAATTCCGGACATTATGCCCGGCATAACATCCGGCTTCATAATGGCGCTCACAATGTCGCTGGACGACTTTGTGGTCAGCTATTTTGTAAGCGATTTAAGGAGCACATTGTCCGTATATATGTATTCCGCCGCGCGCGGAGCAAAGGGCGTTAATCCCGCCCTTGCAACGATTATATTCATCCCCCTCGTAACGCTGCTGCTTATCGTCAACCTGAGGCGCATCAGCAAGGAGCGCGAGGATGAGATACAAAACAAAAAAGTGAAGATGAAAGGATAGGAGAAAAAATGAAAAAATTCTTTTGCTTTGCGCTTGCCCTCATGATGCTGTTCGCCTTTGCCGCGTGCAGCAACAGCAGCGACGGCCCCGCCGCTAACGGCGACAACGAGGTTTTTGCCGACGGCGATCAGTACGACGAAATAGGCGGAGAGCTGAACATACTCAACTGGGGCGAGTATATAGACCCCGAGCTCATAACCCTGTTTGAAGAAGAAACGGGCGTTAAGGTGAACTACGTTGAAATGACCAGCAATGAGGAAATGCTGATAAAGCTTAAATCTTCCGATTGCGTATACGATATGTGCTTCCCCAGCGAATATATAATAGAACAGCTTATCGCAAGCGATTTGCTGCTGCCGCTGGATATGGACAAAATACCCAACGCCAAGAACATAATGCAGGATAAGCTTGAAATAACCAACTCCTTCGACCCCGGCAACAAGTATTCCCTGCCCTATATGTGGGGCACGGTGGGCATACTTTACAACACCACCATGGTTGAAGAGCCCGTAACAAGCTGGGGCATACTTTGGGACGAAAAGTACGCGGGCCAGATTTGGATGTATGACAGCGTGCGCGACTCCATAGGCATCACGCTCAAATACCTGGGCTACGACCTCAATACCCGCAGCGAGGCCGAAATCGCCGAAGCGCGCGACCTGCTCATTGCCCAGAAGCCGCTCAGGAAAGGCTTCGGCACGGATAACATGCGCGCCAGCATGATAAACGGCAAAGCCGCAATGGCCGTGATATACTCCGGCGATGCTTTCGTCTGCATGGATGAAAACGAGGATCTTGCCTACGCCGTGCCGGAAGAGGGCAGCAACGTTTGGTTTGATAACGTGGTAATTCCCAAGAGCGCGAAGAACGTTGAAGCGGCGCATGCCTTCATCAATTTCTTAAACGATGGCGCAATCGCCGCGCGCAACACGGAATATATCTACTATTCCACGCCCAATCAGGCCGCCATGGACAGGCTGGACGAATACTTCACCGGCAATGAAGCCTATAACCCGCCCAAAGAGGTGCTGGACCGCTGCACGGTGTTCCATGACCTTGGCGATTTTGTAAGCGTATATAACGAAGCCTGGAACGCCATAAAGATGAAATAAGCTTATGGCGGGCGTGATAGACAAATTATTTACACCGAAAAACATGGTAGCTCCCTCGCTTGTAAAGGGGGAGCTGCCTTCTGCTAAACAGGCATACGGCAAATGCCTTTCAATAGCATGGCCAAGCGCGATAGAAAGCGTGCTTGTGGCGCTGGTGTCAAGCGTGGATACCATGATGGTAAGCTCGCTCGGCCCCAAGGCCATATCCGCCGTGGGCGTAACGGGGCAGCCGCGTATGCTTATGATGACGGCTATATTGTCGCTCAACATGGGCGTTACGGCTGTTGTTGCAAGGCGGCGCGGCGAAGGGGACATGATAGGCGCATCCAAAACGCTAAAGCAGTCGCTTTGGATAAACCTTATGCTGGGCGCAATAATGGTCGCCATATCCTGCTTCTTGACGGAGCCTATAATGCGCCTTGCCGGTGCGCAGGCGGAATACATTGCCGATTCCGTGGCGTATTTCCGGATAATTATGAGCGGGCAGTTCTTCGCCTGCATAGGCATGACCATAAACGCCGCGCAGCGCGGCTGCGGAAACACAAAGGTGAGCATGCGTTCAAACGTTACGGCGAACCTTGTGAACATAGTGTTCAACTATCTGCTTATTAACGGAAATTTCGGCTTCCCCAAGCTGGGCGTGGTCGGCGCGGCTATTGCAACAGCCATAGGCCACATGGTCGCCTTCCTTATGGCGCTGTACAGCGTTGTGCATCCGCATAAGGGCGAGCTTAACATTGTGGATGGCGGCAAGTGGGGTTTCGATAAAAAAACGCTTTCCAGCGTAACCAAGGTGGCCACCGGCGCGTTTACCGAACAGATAAGCTTGCGCGCGGGGCTTTTTGCGTTCTCCAGCATTATTGCCCGCCTTGGCACCATTCAGTTCGCCACGCACCAGATAAGCATGAGCCTGAGCCAGCTGATATTCTCCTTTGCCGATGGGCTGGGCGTTGCGTCAAGCAGCCTTGTGGGGCAGGGGCTTGGCATGAGGCGGCCCGATCTTTCCACCGTTTACGGCAAAATAGGCCAGCGCTGCTCCATGCTAATAGGCTTTACGCTTTCGCTCCTGCTCGTAATTTTCCGCAGGCCGCTTTACGGCCTTTTTACCGACGATGCGGAGGTAATAGCATTGGGCATGAGGCTTTGCTATTTCGTTGCGGCCGTTTGCATGATACAAACGTCGCAGGTGGTCATTTCCGGCTGCCTTCGCGGCGCAGGGGATTCGCGCTATGTTGCGGTAACCAGCCTTGTGAGCATAGGCACGTTCCGCGTAGGGCTGTCGTATCTTCTGTGCTACCCGCTCGGCATAGGCGTATACGGCGCGTGGATAGGCTTTCTTGTAGACCAATGCACGCGGCTTGTGTTAAACTATACCCGGTTCCATCGCGGAGGGTGGACAAAAATAGAACTGTAAAGAGGACTGCATGAACAGGACTGTAAAAACAATGATCTACTGCGCGCTGTTCGCGGCGCTTACCGCCGTATGCTCGCAGTTAGCCATTCCCATTCAGCCCGTGCCCATCAACTTGGCGCTGCTCAGCGTATATATCGCGGGCGGCCTTCTTGGCGGCGGCATGGGCGCGGCAAGCCAGGCCGTATTCCTTTTGATAGGGGCGGTTGGCGTGCCTGTGTTCGCGGGGTTCCGCGGCGGGGTGCAGGCGCTTGTCGGCCCCACTGGCGGCTACCTTATCGGTTACGTTGCGGCGGCGTTTGTTACGGGCGTGATTGTAAAGCGCCTGGGTGCAAAGCCGCTGAAAATCGCACTTGCGTGCGCGGTGGGCATGGCGGCATGCTATGCGCTGGGCACGGCGTGGTACTGCGTGCAGAGCGGCACGCCGGCATTGGCGGCGCTTAGCACGTGCGTATTTCCCTTCCTTCCGGGCGACGCGGTAAAAATTGCCGCCGCGGCGCTGCTTGTACCGAGGCTGAAAAGGGTAATAAAGCTATGATAGATAAACACGAAACCAACAAATACTTAAAGCGGCTGCATGCGCTGGGCTATACCCTTGCCCCGCTTGGCGTGGAGTTCAGAAAGGATAACGAGCCGTATTTCTGCACGCCCAAGTATTCAAACATAATAGGCTGGGCAGGAGTGGACGGAATACACTTCTGCTGCATATTCGGCTATTCGGACGCGGTGTTTGCGGTAAGCCCCATGAACGCGCCGGGCGAATACATTCACATAGTTGCCGAAAGCATAGGGGATTTCATAAGCCTGCTGCTTGCAACGGGGGACAGCGCCGCGCTTGAGCAGGCGTGGCAATGGGACAGGGAGCAGTTTGAAGCATTCGTGCGGGAAAGCAAGGCCAACGCCCCGCACGAGGTTATAGACATGGTGGGGCTGAAGCTGAAGCTTAGGCCCATGCGCGACCCGTATGGCTATATACATAATCTTCAGCAGAATTTTGATTACAGCAAAATTGTGCCCCGCACCGATGATGCCGAGAAAAACGCATCCGCGGACGGCGGCAAACCGCCGAGAAAAAAGCGCACCCCGAAGCCGGCGCAGGGAAGCTCCGAACCGCGAATGAAGGTATACTTTGAAAACAGGCGCAAGGGGCGCATAGGCCAGGAGATAAGGATAGAGCGCCGCTTTAATTGGGCAGAGCGAGAATGGTTCGTGCCCTGTATATACACTTTCCGCTACGGCATGGCGGTTGATTTGTGCATGAAGCTATGCGATGCGCACGGGCCTATGGACATTAGGCCGAGCATAGCCCTGAACGGCGATTTGATACGCTATTCCGTGGGCAGCAGCACATGCTATTATGCGGAAAATGAATACAACGAGGATGAAGCGGTCGCCTTTGTCAGCAGCTATGGGCTCGACCCTAAGGCCGACTATATGTTCAGCCGCTGGTTCTTCCCGTGGGTAACCACGCTAAAGCCCATAATAACGGAGCTGCGGATCCAGATGATAGCCGAGCCGCGCCCGATATCGGCAGGCAATTTCATGATACAGCAAGGCGAAAGCGCAAAGCTTACGCATCCCGTAACGCACGATGTATATACCCTTACCGCGCTGAGCATAGAGCAAAAGACAATGGGCAAAAGGGCATTCGGCGTGAGCAACTATGAAATGCCCCAAAACATGACCGTAATGAAATACACCGTTTCTCCCGATGCCGGCAGCTCCATTATAGTAACCGATGCCGAGCCGGGAGACAACCCGCGCCCCCGCAGCGCGGACTTTGGCATGGGCAGCATGGCTGCGGCGATAGGCGTAATAGGCGGCGCGGACGGCCCCACCACGCTTTATATGAACAACGATAAAAATGCCCGCGTGGCATGCTCCGCGCTGCGCTTTGAAAAAAGCTCCCGTCCCGTAAAATGGCACGCAGAGTTCCTCTACAAAGAATATGGGGATGCGGAAGAAAGGCTGATGTAGCGGGCTTCCGCCCGCGGTGAAATCCGTTCTTACGAACGGGTGAAATTGCGCTGACGCGCAGTGAAATATTGCTTGCGCAATGTGAAATCCGCCTTACGGCGGGTTAGCGTAAGAGATTGTGAAGATATGGTGGACGCTGTGCGTCCCCTTGTTTTTGCCAAAGGTTTATAAGATGTGGAGTAGGGGCCGTCATTGGCGGCCCGCCGAGATTGTACAAGAGTTTGTGTATACCGCCCAAAGACTCCCCGGCCGGGGAGCTGGCAATACGCCGCAAGGCGAATTGACTGAGGGGTTGACGTAAACAAGAGCAGCCACGCTGCAACCCCTCCATCTGCTCGCTTTGCTCGCATCCACCTGCCTCGACAGGGCAGGCTGGCGGTAACACCACCCAAAAGCTGTCCCCGCGTGCGGGAAAGTGGACACGAACGAAGTGAGTGGCCGAAAGGGGAACGGCTCGAAGCAGCCAAGCTGTTTTACTATTCCCCCCCTAAGCTTCGCTTACGCTCAGCAGCTCCGCCCCATAAATGGTGGCGCCTTTTAGTGCAGTACAAACACGGCGTACAGTGCCGTACCCCTCGCGGAGCGATCGTTTCAATGGGGTTACGGGGGGTGCAGGGGGGCCTAAGGGGA
>OFMM01000053.1_pt1 | contig 96227 bp, 92 predicted proteins | sample 1541811 | NCBI WGS metagenome assembly OFMM01 (sample SAMN04209246, study PRJEB22552) | human gut metagenome | biome: gut; material: feces | host: Homo sapiens | place: USA: Oklahoma
AATCTGCAGTCGATTACGATACCAAATTAATCTGTGCAATAAACGTCACACAAAACCCGACAGACCACTACGAACTACCAATAATCGCAGAAAGAGCAATAAGAAATATTAACACCACACCAAAGTATATAAGTGCCGATACAATCTATTTAAACCAAATATCATTATCATACTTAGCAGATAAAAAAATAGATGGTTTAATACCAAATAGAAAGCAAAGTAAAGAAAAAATAGGAAAATTAAATCCAAATCCATACCATAAAGACCATTTTGAATATGATTATGAATTAGATGCATTCAAATGCCCAGAAAATCAATATATGCACTTTTTCGCAAAATACATCGAACCACACAAAGATTCAGAAAAACCAGACAAAATAAAAAGACTCTACAACAATTATGAAGTCTGTAAAAACTGCAAAGCACGAAATAAATGTTTAACAGGCAAACAAACACACAAAACCATCACAGAATACGGATCAGAAATGCAAAAAGCAATGAACGAAAAAATGGAAAAACAGGAATATAAAGACGAATATGGCAAAAGATCAAGCGTTGAAGGACCATTTGGAATATTCAAAGAACAATTCCAAATAGAAAAAGAAGTAGTCATCGGAATGGTAAAAACAGAAGAAAGAATAAACTTAGATGCATTAGCATATAATTTAATACGACTACACAACATAAAACAAGAAATAAAAAACACAACAGAAGATTTAGAAGATTTCTGCGAAAGCACATCCATTAAAAACCAATTAAAACTTGATGTAACAATATTTTAAAAAAATCAACAAGTCAGCCAAAATTCAATTTTGGCGGACACCCTTTCATTTTACTTAAAATTAAATATTTTTTTTACAGCTAAAACTGGCCGGATTTGCTTAATATGTTTCCATTAATGATATAACTAAGCATTTTAAGCAACATTAAATTTAAACTTATTGGGATTTATAGTTTAATATTATTATTTTTTTAATTTTGATGACAGGGATTTTTAGGTGAACAGATTGCCGATTATTGAAAAGACAAATGATTCAAAAAGAAAGATTAAACAACTTTATGATTCTGATTCAGTTTTATTTGAAGAAACTTTGCTTGTTTCAAATAATATTAAATACAATATCTGCTTTGTTCCTAAAGCTGAAGTATATGATGTGATTATTGAAGATTTTGAAAATAATTTTACTAAATATCAGGTTTTTCATAAATTGTCTCCTTCAACATTAAAATACTTCAATTTACTTAAAGGTGAAAGTTATTTGGATGATTTCGGCAATGAATTTAAGTGTATCAGTCATACGATTGAGTATTGATTAACCTATTTTTTCATAAAAAAGATTATATATAAACTAAAATAAATTATGTATGTATAAATTATTTCATGGAAATGATTATTAATTTGGAGGTTTATTATGACTTGGGAAGATGCACCATCTCATATTTGCAGAGGTGGAGATAAAAGGGGTTTGGCTTTCTGTTGCCCTCCAGTTAAACCTTGTCCAATATTAAATGCTTTGGACGAAGTTAACTTAACTCCTCAAGAATATATTGATATTAAAACTGAATTCGCAAAAGAAACTAAATTAGGTGAAGGGACAGGGACTTGTTTTGGATCATTAGTATGGTGTTGTAAACCGTCTAAACCATGCCCGTTACGTGATATTACTTTAAAAAATATCGGTATGACTCATGATGAATATTTGGACTTGAAAAAAGAATTGTCTGATAAATTGGTTGGTGTTGATAAGCCTACTCCTGATGAAAGTGTAAAAGTATTAGCTGAAACTTTCAATATTGGTGAAATGGAAGCTATGAGTGTTTTAAATGATTGTAATAATGATTTGAGAATGGCTGTAAAATTATTACGTGTTAAATCCTTAGGAAATGCTGATTAAAATGGATTGGACTTCCCTATATCTTAAAACAGCCAATTTAAATGTATTTATATTAGGTACTGGTGAAGTGGCTACAAGAAGGGCAAATAAATTTCTTGACCATGGAGCTAATGTTAAATTAGCAGGGGATGTTTTAGATAAGGAATTAATCAATAAAGGAGCTGTTTTGGCTTCAGTTGATGATGTGGTTAACTTAGTTCAATGGTCTGATGTAGTTGTAATAGCCAGCGGTGATAGGGAATTGTCTGATTATGTCAGTAAAATAGCTGAGGATAAACTATTAAATAGGGCGGATTTTCCGGATAATGGAAATATTATTGTCCCTACAAGTTTTAATATTGGTGATGTTGAGATATCTATTTTTACAAATGGAAAAAGTCCATTAATGGCTCGCCAATTAAGAAAAAAGATTCAATCTATTATTACTGAAGAGGATATTTTAGAAATTGAACTTCAGGATTACAGCCGTAAATTGCTTAAATCCAGGATATCCGACCAGAAAAAAAGAAGACAGTATCTTTATGAAATTTTCAATGATGAAAATATTAAAGGATTACTTGATAACCATAAAATAGATGAAGCTAAAGAGTATATCGATGATTTGATAAGGGGATTTGATGATACTTAATTTAAGAGTTGACCATAAAATTGCAAATATTGATGCTATGGAAAATATTGCAAAGGAAATGGATCAGTTATTTTTGGAATTGCAGGAAAAGTACTCAATTGTAGAATATGTGGAAATATCTACATGTAATCGTAAGGAATATTACATTCATAATGACAATATAGATGCTTCTGATTCTCTTTTATCTCATGAAAATAAAAGCATTATTATTGATTATGGAGACAGTGTTATTAAGCATCTTTTCCGTATGACTTCAGGTCTGGAGTCTATGATTGTAGGTGAAGACCAGATTTTAGGCCAGGTTAGTGATGCTAAGCAAAAGGCATTTAAAGAACGTCATTGCGGAAAGATTTTGGATTCTATTTTTACTAAAGCTATTCATGTCGGTCGTGTAGTGAGAAATAAAACCAATATTAACAAAGGATCAATTTCCATAGGTTCTGCAGCTGTTGATTTGGCTGAAAAGCATTTGGGGAATCTTGAAAACAAGTCTGTTTTGGTTATTGGTGCAGGGAAGATGGGTAAGCTGGTGGCTAAGGCTTTGGCTGAGAAAAATTTAAATGCAATATTTGTTGCAAACAGAACTTATTATGTTGCAGTTGAACTGGCTAATGATTTAAACGGTCATGCTGTTCTTTTTAACGAATTAGGCAAATATGTCCAAACAGCAGACCTGATAATAAGTGCAACAGGTGCTCCTCATTATATTTTAAATAAAGAACGTTTGGAAAAGACTGATGGAGATTTTAAAGACTTGTTAATGATTGATATAGCTAATCCAAGAGATATTTGCGAAGATGTCTGCGAATTGGGAGTTAAATTATTTAACATTGATGATTTGCGTGAGATTGCAGATGAAAATACTAAACTCAGAAAAAAAGAATTTGCAGAAGCTGAAAATATCATCGATGAAGAGTTCAGTTTACTTAAAGAATCCTTTAAGTTAATTGGTGTTGAAGATATTATTGCTAATTTAAGAGTATCTATGGAAAAGATACGAGAAAGAGAAACTGAAAAGGCGATTGCCAAACTTTCTGATGTAGATGCAAATGCTAAAATAATAGATAATTTAACAAATTCTATTGTCAACAAAATATTTTTTGATATTTCTAAAAAAATTAAACAGGCAGCTCATGAAAATGATGAAGAATTGATCAGAGCTATTGAATTTATGTTTGAAGAAAAATAATTAAAGAATGTTTTTATTCAAACATTCCTTTTACTTCACTATTTTTAATTTTGCTTGCTTTTAGAGCATATTCCACATCTTTGTTATCTACAGTTTCTTTGTCATGTGAAATCGCATGGTGAAGAGCTGTTTTCAAAATCTTTTCTTTAATGTCTCTTCCGGACATATTTTTGCTGATTTTAACTAGCTTTTCAATATTCAAATCATATTTGAGTGGAAATGTTTTAAGATTGTTTTCAAAGATAGATTTTCTTTCGTTATCATCAGGTAAGACAAATTCAATTTCTTCTTCAAATCTGCTTCTTACAGCATAATCAATTGAATTTGGGTTATTTGTAGCCCCTATTGTCACTACTGCTTTATTGTCATTAATTCCATCCATTTCAGTTAAAAGGGAATTTACAATTTCGGCAACATCTCCTCTAAGTGATTGAAAGCTTCTGTGAAGTGCAATTGCATCAATTTCATCAATAAATATTATGGATGGTGCTGTTTTTTGAGCTTTTTCAAATAATTCCTGTATTTTAGATGCACTGTCTCCAACATGTTCTCCAATTAATGAAGTTGCTTTTATTAAATACAGCGGAACGTCAAGTTCATTGGCTAGTGCCTTTACAAGCATGGTTTTACCGGTACCTGGAAACCCATAAAATAAAATGTTTTTCGGAGCCCATTCACCGAATTTGTCAGGCTCTTCAAGATATTTGATTAGAACTTTGGTTTTATTTTTAGCATTTTCCTGACCAACAATATCTGAAATTTTGACATTTGTTTTAATACGTTTGACAGTATCCAAATTTCTTTCTTCAATATCTAAAAGTTTAATTTCAGTGTTTTCAGCGATTATTGAGTTGTTGGGGCTAACAGATACTATTTGAAAACCGTAATCAGGAATTATTTTTTGATCGAAAAGATATGAATTTTCTTTTACAACTAACCCTAACCATTGTTCACGAGCATACTCTTCAAAGAGTGTTTTATCGATAATTTCAAGATTATTTTCCATCATTGCAAAATCAAAAGGATAACCTACAGGTTTTAAAACTACACTTTCAGCAAAAGGAGTGTTTTCTTTTTGTGCGGTTTTTGATTTTGGGTTAGATGGTTTTGTCTCTTGGGTTTTGTTGTTTGTTTTCATTTAGTCACCAACTTGCAACAGTTGTTTTTTATTACCTATGTATTTTATTTGTTTTACTATATAAAAATATAATAAATTTGCCCTCAATAATGTATCTGATTTAAAAGTAGTTGTTTGTGTGTTAAGATAGCTGTTGCATTTGTTGTTAAATGTTGTGGTGATGGTAAGGTGATTTTTAACTGTTCATAAAAAATAATAATGGTTAAATTCTTAGTTTAATATTTGTAGAATCCTTCACCGGAGTTTATACCGGTTTTTCCAGCATCTATTTTTTCTTTAAGCATAGCTGCAACTTTTCCTTCAATGGTGTCCGGATCGCTGGCTTTCGGATTCATCATACCAATGTTATATGCAGTAGTTAGACCTACAACATCAAGTATTCTAAATGGACCTAATGGTGCACCTGTAGCCAACATCCATGTTTTGTCAATAGTTTCAAAGTCAGCTACTCCATCTGCATATAATGCTTCTGCAGCACTTAAAAACGGAACAAGCATGGAATTAAGAATGTATCCTGGTTGTTCTTTTTTAAGTTTTAACGGAATCATATTAATGTTTTCAGCAAATTCGCATACTGCATCGTAATATTCTTGACCAGTATCAGGATGGCCCATAATTTCTGCAGTATTGTTTCTCCAGATTTCATTTGCAAAATGGAGTGCAAGGTACTTTTCAGGACGTCCTGTGTATTGGGCAAATGCACTTGGGAGCATTGTAGAGGAATTTGTTGCAATAATTGTTTTTTCAGGAATGTGTTTAGCTAATTCCTGATAAAATGCTATTTTCTGTTTAGGATCTTCAGCAATAGCTTCAATAATTAAATCAGCATCATTTCCTGCTTCTTCATAGCTTGTTGTTAAAGTTATGCTGTCATATGCATCTTCAACTTTTTGCTTAAGCTCGTTGATTTTGTCTGCTGACAGTTCGCTTTCACAGCTGAATCCTCTGCAGTATGCTGCAGGATTTGTTTTCATTGCTTCAAGAGTGTTTAAATAAATTTCTTTCAATCTTAAAAGTTTAGGTTGTGCTCTTTCGATTGATCCTTCGCTTCTTAACCATATAGTTACATTAAAGCCACAAAAAGCAGATTGAAGAGCAATTTGACTGCCTAATACTCCACCACCTGCTACTACAATTTTCTTCATATTCATTTTTACACCTCTGGGATACATAGTAATATCCTATGTTTCATAATTAAGAAAGTCATTATTTTTATTAATTTCGTTATAATCTGGCTAAAGATTTAAATAATTTTAAAATAAATCAACTAATTAGCTGTTTAGAGATGAAAAAATGAGTTTTAGAACAAAGAGAGTTTTTATAGCAACCCCATTTTACATGCTTTTTGAATTTTTCCTGTTGAAATATTTCTTTTTACTTTTTGGAGGAGTTAAGGATGTTTATTTGTTCATAGCTACTTTATTGTTAGGCGGCCTGCAATGCATTCCAATGATATTTGAAGAGAAAAAATCAACAGCTGCTGGAAGATTTTGCACTGAAATATTCGGGATTTGGCAGTGGGCAATGTTGATGATTTTAATAGATTTAATTGTTATTTATGCAATAAAACAGTTTATTGGCATTTCACTTTTTGTAGTATGTATTTTACTTGCTGTTGTGCCAATTTTGGGAGTTTACAGTTATTTTCATGCTCATAAATTAGTAGTTAAAGAGCATACTTTGAAATTTGATAATTTAAAAGAGGAAGTTAACATTGTCCATTTGTCAGATATACATTTTGGTGCTGTAAGACATAAAAAAATAATTAATCATGTAGCTGATAAGTTAAATGAATTGTCTGATAGGTGTGATATAGCTATTGTTTCAGGAGATTTGGCTGACGGGTCTTGTGTAGTTAAAGAAGATGATTTTCAGGCATTTAAAAAGGTAAATATGCCAATTGTATTTACGCCTGGAAATCATGATTTCTATCCTGGAATTGAAAACGTTTGCAGGGCCGCCAAAAAAGCGGGAATGATTATTTTGGATGATGAAAAAATGGAATTCAAAGGATTGAATATCTTCGGATTATCTTTCACTTTTGGAGATAAGGAAGATGTCTCTAATGAACAGTTAAAACAGGCTACTGATGAAGATGCAGTAAATATTATAAATTATCATGTTCCTTATGGCTGGGATTTGTTTACTCGCTTAGGTTATAATCTTCAGCTATCTGGCCATACTCACGGAGGGCAATTTTATCCGATGAGGTGGTTTTGCAAATTGATGTTCAAATATAATATGGGAATTTTTGAAAAAAATGGCAGTTATCTGTCAGTTACTACTGGGGTAGGTTCAATGGATACTCCAATGAGGTTGGGAACTGATTCTGAATTAGTTATATTAAAATTAAGAAAAAAATAGTTTAAATCATAGATTCATAAAGCTCTTTCATCTTTAGAGCATCTTCATCTCTTAGGGGAGTTTCACAAATAATATTTGCTATCCAGCCATTGTCTATGAGATTTGCAAGCAAATCCTTAATGTCAGGTCCATATTCATTACTTTCAGCAAGTGTATGGTGTTTTACTTCACCGCCGTTACCATATTCAATTGTTGTAAAATGGCAATGAAGGATATCAATATCCAGGTTATCTTCCAGCTGTGAAAAAATACAGTTATAGTCTTCTTTTTTATTTAAAAACCCTCTGCCTCGTGCATGAACATGGGCGAAATCAACTGTTGGTTCAAAATGATCAAAACTTGCACATAATTCGATAATTTCTGAAACATTTCCCTGCTGTGAACGTTTACCTGTAGTTTCTGGCGCAAAGGTAAATTCTTCAATACCTTCAGCTTCCAGCTCTTCAAATAATTGGTTAATAGTGTTTTTGGAAATTTCCATAGCTTTTCCCGGTTTTCTATTTGAATAAAAACCTGGATGGAACACTAATCTGTATGCACCCATCCATTCTCCTGCACGTGCTGTTGCAATTAAATGGTTGAGGCTTTTTTTAATTTTTTCCTCTTCTTTAGAACATAAATTTATGTAATATGGACCGTGCATTGAAATTAGAATGTCATGTTTTTCAGATTCTTCTTTTAAAATTTTAGCTGATTTTTCACCAATCCTTACTCCGTAAGGTGACTGATATTCATAAGAATCAAGACCTTCTTCTTTAATATATTTCGGTGCCTTGTAGGCTGCTCCTTTATAATTGACAGGACTTCCTGCAGGTCCAAACATTACTTTATGTTTCATTTTATCAAAAAAGTGTTGGTGGGAAATTATAAGATTCCCATTGCTTTGTTGGTTTTAGCTATTGATTTTTCATTGTCTGATTCCATTTCAAGTAATGCACGAATTGCATCAATGTTTTCTGGAACAACATCTGATTCCTGGTGAACAGCCTGCATGTAGTATAATTCGTTACCTACAACATTTATTGATTCTCTCCAAACTGGAATTTCGTATAAATCATTTCTGTTTCTTCCAAGTTCTTTAGCATATTCCATAAGCTCTGCAGTTGAACCTAAACCTTCACTAGCATCTACAACAAGAACTCTGGAACGTTTTTCTAATGCATCAATAATTTCTTGGGTTTCCACTTCGTTATTAATTTCAACCATTATGTTGTGTTGGTGCATAAGAGTTGTAGGAACAAGCAATGCCATTGTTGTCACGTCAATACCTTCCATAACAGTTTTCACATCAGGTCCGTGGTGAGAAGGTACTTTTGGAGGGTTTGGTACAATAGAGTTGATAGGTCCTTTTTTAACTTCTGAAGGATCGGATCCTCTTCTAACCATTACTGCTCTAACCTTTTTAATATCTGCAATTGGGTCAATAGTACTTAATGTACGTGTAAGTCCGGTAGTGTTACATGAAACAACTCTTGTGTAATCTTTACCATATGAGTCATCATAGTTTGAAATAGCATTAAATGAAAGGCCAGTTAATTCGTGGTCTTCTCCACCTTGATAAATTGCTTTAACTCCGGCTTTTTTATACATTTCTAAGTTTTGCGGACCGATAGTTCCTGGAGTACAGTCTACAACAACATCCGCTTCCTGAATCATGTCTTCTACAGTTCCAGCTATTTCAATTCCTGCTTCTTTAAACTGGTCTGCTCTTTCTGGAATTCCAATGTATAAATCATAACCTTTTTCTTCAACTGCAGTTCTTGATTCGTAATTAGGTCTAGTTTTACTTACACCAATTACTTTCATATCATCTTGAGCAGCTACTGCATCTGCTACTCTTTTTCCTATGGTTCCATATCCGTTTATAGCTACAGATTTCATTTTAATCCCTAATTTTAATATTAAATTTTTAAAAAAATTTGTTATATGGATTAAAATTTGTAAGTTAAATTATATAAAATTTGATATTTTAAAATTAGTAAAAAAGAATAATAAAAAAGATTCAAAGGCAGATAATTTATTCTACCTTAAATCCAGCTTCTTTGACTGCTTCAGCTAAATCAGAATCAGATACTTTATCTGAATCAAATGTAACCTTTGCAGTGTTGCTTTCTAAATCAGCTTTAGCATCTTCTACTCCGTCTAAATCTTTTATAGAAAGTTCAACAGCAGCCACACAAGATGGACAATGCATTCCAACAACGTTAATGGTTTTTTCTTCAGTTGCCATAATTTTATTCTCCTTTATTGTTTATGATTATTTATTTGGCTAGAAATCCTATATAAACTTTAGTTATATCAAAATATCTATTTGTATTTTAATAAGGATGATGCATAAATAATTACAATAACTGAACCGATATTGTGGACAAATGCTCCTTCAATTGGATTTAACAGGCCGAACATAGCTAAAATTGTTGCGATTAGATTTAAAATCAATGCAAATGCTATGCCGACATTGATAGTCTTTAAAGTCTTTCTTGATAATTTAAATAAATGGGGCAAATCGCTGATGTTGTCATGAATTAAAGTAATATTTGATGCTTCAATTGAAATATCGCTGCCAATACTGCCCATTGAAATTCCTACATTGGCCTTTTTAAGTGAAGGCGCATCATTTAATCCATCTCCAATCATAGCTACTTTCTTGTCATTTAATTGTAATTCTTTAATGTAATTACTTTTATCTTCAGATAAACAATCATATTTATAATTGTCAATTCCAGCTTTTGCAGCAATATTTCTGGTGGTATTTTTATTGTCTCCACTCATAAGTATTGGAGTAACATTCATGGCTTTTAAATTAAGAATAACATCAACTGCATTTTTTCTTAAAAAATCAGACAGCAGTACTGCTCCAATTAATTGGTTATTTTTACAAAGATATACTGCAGTTGTTTCATCATCTAATTCTGTTTCATATGTTTTATTTAGAATTTTCCTATTTCCTGCTATTAGCTCATCATTTCTGATTTTTCCTTTAACTCCTTTTCCAGGAATAATTTCAAAGTCATTTACCTCTTTCAATGTTTTATTTTCATGATTTTTATAATATTTTACAATTGATTTAGCTAAGGGATGTTCTGATTTATTTTCAAGAGATGCAAGAATGTGTATTATTTCTTTTTTGGAGTATTTATCATTACATGAAATTATTTCACTTACTTCAGGTTCTCCACATGTTAAAGTTCCGGTTTTATCTAAAATTAAGTCATTCACTTTAGCCAGTTCTTCAAGAGACTCCCCATCCTTAACAAGAATTCCTTTTTTGCTTAGATTTCCGATAGCTGCCATAATTGCAGTGGGTGTAGCTAGGACTAATGCACATGGGCAGAATACTACAAGTACTGTAACTGATCTTAAAATTTCATGAGTTACAATCCATGTTGCCCATTTGTCGGCTGCTTTTACGATTTTTGCATTTTCAGGTTTTGATGATTCAATTAATTTTATCAACTGGTTTACAGAACTCTTTTCTCCATTTTTAGTTGCTTTAATGATTATTGAACCGTATAAATTTATTGTACCGCTGAATACTTCATCACCTGTACTTTTATCAACAGGTAGAGATTCTCCAGTTAAAGCTGCCTGGTTAATAGATGAATTGCCGTCAATGATTATTCCGTCTCCGGGAATTATTTCTCCCGGCAAAACTTTTATAATGTCATTTGTTTTAATGTCTTTGGCATTTATCTTTTTTTCAGTATTATTGTCTTTTATTAATGTTGCAGTTGTTGGAGTAATGTTGATTAGATTTTTAATTTCATTTTGAGTTTTGCTTACTGTATATTCTTCTAAAAACCCGCCAATAGTCATTATTAAAGCAATAACTCCTGCAGCAAATAATTCTCCAATTATTGTTGAGGATATAATGGCTATTGAAACAAGCAAATCTGCTTTTATGTCTTTTTCGTGTATCAGTGCTTCTATTGCTTCTTTAATTATTGGCAGTCCGCACAATATGATTGCTATCCATGATAAATCAAAGAATAATAAGTTTGGTTTTATAAATCCGATTATCAGTGTGATAGCTGAAATAAATATTAGAATATTTTGAGTTGATGAAACTGCAAAAAGAAATTTAAGTTTGTAAATTAATTATAAAAAAAAGAAAAAAATGATGTAAACATTTAGCTTACATCTATAATACCTGATCCATCACCGGAGCCACTGCCTGATCCAGAATCTCCACTGGATGAGCTTCCTCCGGATGATCCACCACTATGGTCGGAACCTCCACTTGAAGACCCTCCGCTATGGCTTGATCCTCCAGTATGGGTTGATCCTCCTGAATGGCTGGAACTTCCACTGGATGAGCTTCCTCCGGAACTGGAACCAGATGAACTGGAACCTGAGTCAGAAGCTGATGAGCTTCCTCCGGAACTGGAACCTGAATCTGAACTTGGATTGGATAAAGTACTATTATTTGTCAAATTAATTGAAGAATTATTTCCATCTTTTGTTGCATTATCTGAGTCAGTATTCATGTTTGTTGCATAAAATACTAAACCTACGAGAATAATACAGACAATAATAATTGCAATTATAATATTATTTTTCTGCAAATTATCTCTCCATTTTTAGTTTATTATCAAATTCCCATTTATGATATATAATCAAATATGGTATCGACTGATTCAATCAATAAATCAACATACGGTACAGTTACATTATTATAATCTTCGTATTTATATGTTTCATAAAGTATGGTAGGTGTACCTGACCTTTGTATAGGAAGAGTTACATATGCAGGACTTGTTTGTGAAGCCGGGAAGTATTCCTGTAAACCTGGATTATCATTGATTATTTTGGTAGCTATAGCTTTGGATACATTATCCTGTGCAGGAGCAAAAACAAAGTTAGTAATGACATATGCTCCGCCTTGATTGGAGTGTACATCAACTACAAGAGAATAATTGTTTTTTATAGCTTCAGGAACTACATAATCACGTCCTAAAAGTTGCCCTCTCATTCTATTAATGTCATCAATAGGTTCACCAATTGGATTTACATTTATTTTATAAATATCATAACAGTAATTTAATTCACTAGATTTATTAGTTAATTCATCAAATAATGCTTTGTGAACAGCATTTTCAGTTACATGAACACCAATAATATAAGCTATTCTTACATTTGAGCTGGCATTACCAATTGATTTATATAGGTAGACAGTACCATTATCATTTGAACCTAAATTATACCTTTTAAATCCGGTTTCGTTATTATAAATCTCTAAAGTTTTTCCTACAGAATAACCATTGTAAGTTGTTGTAATGGTATAAACTCCAGGATATGCTTTAATATTAATAAAAGCAATACCTTTTTCATCAGTAATTTTAGTTAAAACTTTACCTGCAATAAGGAATGTTACAGAAGCATTACTAAGAGGTCTGCCTTGCCCATCTAAAACTTCTGCATTAAAAGTTGCAGTACCTGTTTTATTACATGGTTGACTAATGTCGTATGTAATCAAAGTTTTATTTACAAAAATATTATTTCCTCTTTGTAACCCGTCAGGATGTATAGAAGTTATAATATAATTTGCAGGAATAAGGTTGATGTTTAACTTGGCAGTACCATTTTCATTTGTGTAACGGGTGTAGAAAACACCATTAATATTGAATGTTACTGTTGTATTGTTAGCTACTGGGTTTCCTTGTTTGTCTAAGAAAGTAGCATAGTATTGTGATTCATTTTTGTAATACTTAACTAAATCGTATGATTCAATAACAGATAAAACTGTAACTTTAGCATTTTTAAATGCGGAATTATAAATATCTGAACCATTATATGCTACTGTGAAATTGTAAACATTAGGATCTAAATTAATATTCATTTTAAATGTACCATTACCATCAGTAGTTCTATTATAAAGTATACCATTAATAGTAATGCTAACAGTTTGGTTAATTATTGGGTTACTATTGTTATCTAATAATTTTCCAGTTAATTTGGTACCATTTTTATAATACATTTCAAAGTCGTTTATATCAATACTAACATTGGATTTAACATCAGTGTTATTTGGTTGGATAATATTATTATCATCAACTTCTAAATCAGTGTTAATAACGTTATTATCATATGCTTCCATACTTTGATGTAAATCAGTAGTATTTTCATTTGCACTTACAGCAGAAATTCCAGCTATCAATATAAAAACTGATATTAGAATTATCAACTGTTTTTTAAATATTAAATTTTTCATATGACAACACGATAATCATTTTGTACTTCATTATATAAACTTTTTAGGAAAAATAACACTATTTCAGTTTATTTTTGATGTAATGTGCTTCTGAAATTCATCACTTTTTTATATTTTATTTTAAGGGTTAATATTCTCTGGTTTCATCTAAAACATATTATTGTTTTTTCAATAAAAAAATAAAAAATAATGGTAAATAAAACAAAAAGGATGTGAAATGATAAACTTTCGATGAAACTTTAAAATGATAGTTAAATAAATGTTTTATAAAGTTACTGAGGTTATTGGATTTCCAAAAATTGAAATGGAGTAATATTTAATGAAATCTATTAAATGAATAATAATTTTTAAAAATAGTGGTTATGTTATGAAATTATTAAAATAAAAAAATAAGAAAAAAGCAAATTAAAAAATTTGCTTGAATTTTAAGGAATAAATTTATTCCATGGCCTCTAATTTTTCTGGGAAATATGTATCTACTACATATTCAAGACCATATTTTGAGAAGGATTGCTGTTCTGCTTTTTTACCAATCTTAAGCATTTTTTTAATTTCGGTTTGCCAGAAATCACTTTTATACCTTGGGTCTTTAGCTAACTCTTTTAATCTCATGACGTCGACGTCTTTAAGATTATCTGTTGGCAAATCATAATTGATAATATCACTAGCTGTTACTCCCATAAATTTTGCATCAGGGGTAGCTAAATCATGATTAACGTGAGCTAGTTTTGCACTGCCAGAAATAATTACCTGTGCAATATGGAATCCCCAAGGGTCTCCGTCGTTACAGATATAAACTGGTAAATGTAACTCTTCATTTACTCTTTTAATAAATCTTCTTGTAGCACGAGCTGCCTGTCCTTTAAGTCCTACAATTAAAGTATTAAATCTGTCATATGCTTTTTCCTGAACCATCCTGTGGAACATCCCCATGGTTTCTACAGCAATAACTCTGTCTACATTACAGTCTAGGAAATCTACTTGGTCAATTGTTGGTGAAATAGTATACCCTGATTTTCCAGCTTTTAAAGCATTAATTTCAACATCACCATCTTTTAAGGTTAAATCACCATATACTGAGGCACCATCTTCCTCTGGCATTAATCCTAAATCTTCCCTTGTTGTTCCTAAGGTTACTTCTAAATCTTCTCCAACAATGTTTGATTCCTGTTGTGTTTTAAAACTGATTCCCCAACCTTCGGAAACATAATACATTTCCCTGATTGTTGCTGTTTTTTCCCTTTGAACCAAATCTTTACAGAAATTAGCTACATAAACCATTTGTCCTAATTTTCTGATTTGTTTTACATTACCAAGAGATCTTCTACCGTATCTGTCTCCTAAAACATAATATCTTTTTGCTTCATCATAAACAATATTTGAAGTACCACGTGAAGGAACTTTTACAGAAGGAACTTTTTGTTTTTCGATTTCTTCAATAATTTCCTGACCTAATCCTTTTAACTTGTTGAAGGTATATTCTTTTCTTAGTTCTTTATGTGATTTACCTTCTGGGGTTTGTTTTATTTCATCAGACATTTAAATCACCTGTTTATTCTTCTTTTTCATATTCTGGAATGTCTTCTTCAATGTTTTTAAGATTGCTGTGGTCGTCATCAACAGCATATCCAAATTCATCAAGTTCTTCCATAATCAATGCTTCTTCTTCTACTTCTTCTTCCTCTTCTTCAACTTTTTCACCAAGTAATTCAGCAAGAGCTCTTTTAGTTACTTTAGCTAAAACCTGATTATATTCAGGTACTGCAGTTTCTCCTAATTTTGCAGCTTCTTCAATAATAACTGGAAGGTAGTCTTCAAATACTTTTGAACGCATTGCTTTTTCTTTTGCAGCTTTTTTAGCTCTTAAGTGTTTTTGAAGTTTACGGGCTAAAGTCATAGTAGCTTGCCTTATTTCATGAACAATTTCAGGTTCTGGAGATACACTTTGTTTTCCTGTAGAAAGGTAAGGGACCTGTGTTGAAATAATATTTACAAATAAAGTAACTGGGGAATTGTCGAAGTCTTTAATTCCATAACGTTTCCAATCAATACTTTTCAGTGCTTCTGTAATTGCACAGCTTCCTTGGTCAAAGGTTAATGGAACTCTATTTGCAAACCTCATAATCTCTGATTTTCTTTGTTCATTTACAACTCTTCCTGAATCTCCACCATAAGCGATTCCAGCTTCAATAATGAAAGAAACACCTCCTCCGTAAGTTACAGGTTTTCTTGTAAGTGTAGCTATGAATTCCGGTTTGAGAATTTGTTTCATACCTTTTTCAATTTGTTCTGATCCGATAGGTATAAGTCCGTTACTTGGAGGCGCCATGAATTTCATTTTTTTGAAGCAGTTTACGATAGCTTCTGCTTCCGCCCAGGTCATATCTTTTGGACGTTTATTCATGTCAATACCGGTTAGTTCCTCAATTTCGTTTACTCTCTTATTGGACATTCTGGAAAGTGAACTGGTTAACATACTTTTGTATCTTCTTTTATCAGTATGTTTGGCCATAAATAGGATATCATCTGCACTAACTCCTTTTGGATGTGGTAAAACTTCTTTTGGAAGTATTGGAACAATATTTGCAGCTCTTTTGAATATGTATTTGTGTCCTGTCGGGTCTCTAAAGGTAATTTTTGCATGAGGGTTTCCAATCATAGTTCTTCTGATGTATTCAAAAGCACCTTGTTCTGCCATGGAGTAAGAAACATCTTTGAATTGTAATTCTATACAAACTCCAGTATGTTCTGCAGGGAAATCTTCTCTTTCCATTAACATACCTTTATTTTTCTTAACATCCATTTTGAATTTCATTTTAACTCCTTTGAGGTCGTCTCCCTCTTGATAACAGGAGATTACCCTGGCAGGTTCACCAGTAGTCATTTGTGATAAAAGCACACAACCACTACAACCTAAACCTTGTTGTCCTCTTGATTGGATGTTTCTGAACTTGGACCCTGCAAACATACTACAGTATACCTGCATTACAAAGTCTTCAGGAATTCCCGGACCGTTATCTGAATGTCTGAGAATGTAATGTTCTTTGTCAATTCTTTTTAATTCAATATTGATTTCTGGAAGGATACCTGCTTCTTCAGCTGCATCAAAACTGTTTGTAATCAATTCGTGAAAAACAATTGTTAATGAGCGGATTTTACCGGTGAATCCTAACATTTGCTTGTTTTTTCTAAAGAACTCTGATGGTGTCAATTGTTGGAAATTGTCAAAGAGTTCATTTGCTTGTTGAGACAAATTTTTCCTCCTCAAAATTTTATAATTTATTTATGAATCTATTTTTTATTTAAATCAAGTCAGAGAGCATTTTAAAAGTAATATTTTTAGAGTACTCTATCTGTTTTGACTAAGTTATAGATAAAAAAGTAATAAATTTATTGTAGAAAACATGATATTTTCATTACACTATCTATATATGCTAAGTAAAGTATATAATATTTTGCTATTTATTTTGGAATTTTTGACTTCAAAGCAAAATATTGCGCTGCTTTAAAATATTGTAAAAAAAGTTTAAGTAACATTTTTTTTCAAATGTTACTATTTCATCATTTCTTCATCAAATTCGATTCCGTCTTTAAATTCGATTTCATCGTCCTTGATTCCAACAAGATCTTTAAATTCTTTAAGTTTTAATTCATCTTTTTTACGTTCTAAAAAAGAATAAACTGATTTGTGTCTTAATCCTTTTAGAATCATTTCAATAGCTTCTTTAGCTATCATGAGATTATCCATTTCACCGATTAATGAAACAGTTTTTCCGTATATAGCCATTTGTACTTCAGCCATATCCATAATTATTTCACGTGTTTTTCCATTTTGCCCAATTATTCTCCCTTTGTATCTAGAAAGTGCATTTTTAGATTTTCCAATATATAATGGCAATTTTATGACTTCTAAATAAATATCATCATCAACTAATTTAAGAGCAACTTCAGGATTAAATCCACGAGCTACTGCTTTTACAATGTGATTTGCATTCCATACGCCAAGTGGGTCGCTCATGTTTTCTTGTGGGGTGATGTAAACAGTTCCGTCTTCACTATCAATATCTAAGATTGTTTCAGTAGCCTTTTCAATTGATTTTTTTACATCTCCTTTGTTTCCAATTAGTGCCCCAATTCTATTTTGAGGTATTTTTAAATAATCTGTTTCTGGCATACTTATCACCTTTTATAAGTAATATAAATTATTTGTATTGTTTTATTTAATAATTTCTAAAATTTTTTATGGAACATACTTTTTAATAGAAGTTTTGATAAAAATTATCGGTGTACGAAAAATTAAGGAAAAGTATTATGAAAAATATTTATTTTTTATTGCCTGCTTTAGCAGGAATAATGTTTGGATCAAGTGGGATTTTTGTCAGAACTTTAACTGAAAATGGGATTGATCCAACAACATTGTTGTTTTTAAGATTTTCAATAGCGGCTGTGGTAATGTTTGTTTGCGTGTTGCTGACTGACAAATCATTATTTAAAATCAAAAAAGAGTATTTGCCTTATTTTATCATTGCAGCCATTAGTATTGTAGGATTAAATCTTTGTTATAATGAGGCTATGAATTCAATTCATTTGTCTCTTGCAGCAGTATTGTTGGGTACCTCGCCGATATTTGTTATAATCGGCGCTTATTTTACATTAGGTGAAAAAATAACTGTTAAAAAAGTAGGGTCCATGTTTTTGGCAATTGTAGGATGTATTTTGGCTAGCGGATTTTTAGAAAGCAGTATAGGTTCAATTTCATTAATCGGTGTTTTAGGCGGTGTTGGGGCTGCAGTATTTTGTGCGGTTTATACATTAGATTCAACAAAAGTAATCAATAAGGGATGTCATACTTACTGTATTTTATTTTACTCTTTAATATTGATTGTAATTTTATTGCTCCCTTTTACAAATTTTGGACAGATAAATCATTATGTTAATGTTAATCCGCTTTCAAATGTGTTGTTTTTAATATTGCATTCATTTATTTCATTTGCTTTGCCATATATTTGTTTAACAACAGCTCTAAATTATGTGGAATCAGGGGTGGCATCCATATTATTGTCTGGATGTGAACCTATTGCAGCATTAATATTTGGTATTATTTGTTACTTTGAAATTCCGACAGTTTTAATGCTTTGCGGTTTGGTGATTGTTATTGTTGCATTGGTGATTTTATGCAAACCACCTAAAAAAGAAGAAGTTAAAGTTTGAAGTCTACATATTCGTATACTTCATCATAACTTGTTTTTACACCTAATTTTTTATATTCATTCACTAATGTTTTAATATCCCTTTGGAGCAATTCGTGAGATATGGGATTGTCTAAAACGACAGACTGTGAAACATCAATAATAACTGGTTCTTCATTTTGATTAAGAATGTTATAATTGGATAAATCTCCATGAACCAATTTTCCTTCATGCACGAACTTTTTCAGTTGCACTAAAAGCTTATTGAAAAATTCTTCAGGATTTTTTGGAGGCTGGTTTCTAACGGGCTGTGCAGGATTTCCTTTTTCATCTCCAATAAATTCAATTATCAAAACATTATTTGCACTGATGTAAGGCTCCGGAACATTAACTCCTGCATTATACAATCTTTTAAGGTTTTTAAATTCTTTACTTACCCAGGCATAAATCAGTTGTCTTTTATTTTTAGTTTTAACATTAAATCTTGGATCGCCATGGACATAATAATCCATTTTTTTAAAATCAGAAGTAGCTATTCTGTAAATTTTAACAGCTACATAAGTTTCATCTTTAGTTATTCCCTTTAAAACATTAGCTTCTTTTCCAGTACTTATAGCACCATTTAAAATATCAATATAGTCCTGTTTAGCTAATTTGTATAGGGTTTCTAAAGTTATTTTGTCGAAGACTTCGCTTCCGACTTTTCTATCTTCACTACCTTTTCGCCTTTTACGTTCTCGTATTTTTTGGACTTTTGCATCGGCTTTATTGATTTTTGAATCCATTAAAATCAGTTAAAATAATAAGAGGGTAAAAAGGGTATTTACATTTTTAAATAGCCTTTTCTTTCAAGCCAGTTAGATTCAGTTTTGGTATATCTCCAGATTACATCCGCTTTTTCATCTGATTGGAAATCCCATGGTTTTACAAGAATGATGTCTCCTTCACGAATCCAAATACGTTTTTTCATTTTTCCTGGGATTCTGGTCATTCTAATATTTCCATCAGCACATCTAACTTTTAATTTACCATGACCCATGATTTGTTCCACGGCTCCTGGAATTTCCCCTTTTTTAGGTGTTCTTACTCTTCTAAATTCTTGCTGGTTATTGTTATTATTTGGTTTTGACAAGTACTCTCCTCCATCAATATAGTTTATATTTTCCATTTGGTTGATGATAAATTAAACTATTTATATATTACTTTTATTAATATATTAATGTATTCATTAAAGGGGATAATATGGGAACTGAATTTTTAAAAATTAAAGAATCCGAAGATGCTTTAGAAATTATTCAAAACTTATTTGATAAATATTATACACTTCAAAGTGAAGAAATTGCTGTTGAAGATGCATACGGCAGAGTACTTTCTGGCGATGTGTACAGTAGAATGGATTTTCCTCCATTTGATAAGGCTTTAAAAGATGGTTTTGCAATTCTTTCACAGGACAGTTTTGGAGCTAGTGAAGAGTCTCCAAAGACTTTGGAAGTTATTGATTTTTTAGAGGCAGGTTCAACAACGGATAAGATTGTTGAAGAAGGCAAATGTGTTGAAATAAGTACTGGTGCAGCTATGCCTGAAGGGGCAGATGCAGTTGTAATGGTTGAATACTGTGAAAAAATGGATTCTGCAGTTAATATCTTGACTACTGTTACTCCTACTCAGGATGTAGCTAAAAAAGGTTCTGATACTGAAGAATCCAAATTAATTTTAAAGAAAGGTGATGTTTTAACTCCTGGTAAAATTGGTGTTTTACTTTCTCAGGGATTTGAAACAATTGAAGTTTATAAAAAACCTACTGTTGGGGTCATATCAACCGGAAATGAAATTACTCTTCAGGGCAATGAATTGCCGTATGGTAAAATTTATGATGTCAATGGAAACATGATTAAAAATGATGCAATATCCTGTGGAGCTGATGCTAAGTTTTTAGGAACTGTTAAGGATAATTATGATCAACTTAAAGCTAAAATTCAGGAATCTTTAGATGATGTGGATATTTTAATCGGATCTGGAGGAACTTCTGCAGGTTTGGGAGATGTAATGAAGCATGTTTTAGATGAACTGGGTCAGGTTTATATTCATGGAATTTCTGTCCAGCCTGGAAAACCTACTATTGTGGGTATTGTAGATGGCAAAATTGTTATTGGATTACCAGGAAATCCTGTATCTGCTTTAATGATATTTAATGCATTTGTAGCTCCTCCTTTAACAAAATTGGTGGGTATTGACAAAAATTTCGAAAAAAGCGTAGTTAAAGGTAAGCTAACCAGAAGAATACATTCTCCAGTGGGTAGGATGCAGTATCAGTTAGTAAAAGTTGACGGTGAAGATATCCAACCGATATTTAAGGACTCTGGGGCTATATTTTCTTTATCTACTGCTGACGGTTATGTTAAAGTTCCAAAATCTGTTGAACTTCTTGATGAAGGAGAAGAAGTTGAGGTATATTTATTTAACATAAATTAAAAATATTAAATAAAAAAAGGTGAATCAAATGCAAATTCAAGATAAAATTATTCCTGATCAAAAAATAGCTGTTATTAATTATAAAGGACCAATTTCTGATTTGGAAGTATTGCTTTCCAAATTAATGGATTGGGTTGAAACAGAAGAAATTAAAACAATTGGAGAACCTTTTATAATATATTACTCTCCAAGACATAGTGTAAATCACGGGGATGCTGTATTTGATGTAGGTATAGCTATTGAAGGTAATGCACAAGCAAAAGATATTATTAAAACTGCGGATTTATTTGAACATGGTGTTTTAAGCGGAATTCATGAAGGTTCTGTTGATAATATTTTAGATAGCTATGATACAATGGTTAAAGTAGCTCAAGAAAACAATTATGATATTATTGGTTCACCTACTGAAGTTTTAGTAAAAAATATTCACAATGCAGACAGCGAAGAAGAATATATTACTGAAATAAGATTACCAATCATTAAAATGTAGGTCATAGCATGGCTAAAAAGAATGAAGAAATAGACATTGATGAAGAGATTAAAAGAATTTCCCGTAAAACTAATGTTGATATCCTTAAATCTGGAAGAACATTTGATAATAGGATTAAAAATTTAGAAAAAGAAATTGAAAAAGCTTCTCAAACTCAAATTAAAGACTTTGACAAAAGTAAAGAGTTAGTGGGCAAATATTTATCAACAGATTATTCTTCATCCACTATTGATAATTACAGACGAAAATTAAAAAAAATTTAATGTTGTCCAACAACTCTTAAGTTGTGGACTAAGATTTTTGGAAGGATAAACGGTCCGTATTGTTTAATTTCGGATTTGACTCCTTCACATTTTTTCATTATTTCAAATATATTTCCTGAAATCATTGCTTTATTTATAGGATAGCTAATCTCACCATTTTCTATTTTAAAAGCATTACTTGCTTCTACTGAAAAATCACCTGAAATAGGATTTGCAGTATGTGCTCCTAAAACGCTGGTAGTTAAAACTCCTTCAGATATTTCAGCTGTCCCGATTTTTTCATCAAAATCAAGAATTATATTTGACGGACTGACTGACGGTGTAGATAAGTATGAGTTTCTGTAACCGTTTCCAGTACTTGTTGTATTTCCTTTATTTGCAGTGTAAATATCATACATGAATGATTTTAACACACCATTTTCTACAAGCTTGGTTTTCTTAGATACAGTTCCTTCACCGTCACACTTTGTAGAATACATTCCTTTTTCTAAAGTGGCATCATTTGTTATTGATAGGTTTGGACTTACAATTTCGCTGTTCATTTTGTCATGAAGAATTGATCTTTGTCTTTGAACATTTTCTCCGTTAAATGCTTCTAAAAAAGTGGATAAAAGACCGGTAGCAGCATAATAATCAAGAACTACATCGTAATCTTTAGTTTCAATAGCCTTTGTATCAACAGAATCCATAGCTAATTTACAAACATCTTCGGCTAATTTGTCACCATCCAAATCATAAAATCTTGAAGAAATGGAATCATATGCTGTAGCTACATTTTCTTTTGCTTCAATATTTACAGATAATCCAGCACCAAATCCAGTACTTTTATTGGCAATTGAAACTCCATTTGAATTTAAGATAAGTGATTCACCGCGGCTTGCTGAAAATCCTGCTGAAGTTACATCACATTGGGTTTCATTAGCTTTTGTTATGATGTTATTTAAAAAATCAATGGATTCATCCAAATCCAAGTTTTCAAATTTTTTATCATAGAGTTTGTCAATGTCATTTACTTTTTCTTTTTGTGAAAATGCATAATTTTCATCAGGATTATTTAATTTAGTATTTTCCAGGGCCTGAAGTGCAGTTTGATTAATTTTATCAATATCTGAAGTAAATGCAAATCCCATTTTATTATCTTTCAGTACCCTAATTCCAATTCCTTGGGTAATTTCTTCTTTTGCAAAATTCAATTCATCGTTTTTAGAATCAAGTTCTATTGTTTTTCCAGAACTGATGTATACCTCGTAATCATCACAGATTTTTTTAACTTCCTTTTCACATTTTTCAGCCATTTCATATATCATTTTATCAGCTCTTATAATACAAATTTTTCAATAGCTTCCTTTACGCCGTCACCATAGTTATTTTTGCAAACATAGTCACTATTTTTTTTCAGAAAATCTTCAGCATTTCCAACAGCCACCTTCATTCCGGCTTCTTTTAGGAATGCTTCATCATTTTCGCTGTCTCCCATAGCCATTACATTTTCCATGTCGATGCCGTTTTCATTACAAAGATACTTTAATGAACTTCCTTTATTTACTCTTTTGTCTGTGACATGTAGGGCAAATCCACTATCGTATAATTCTATTTTATCTAGGTATTCAAAGCCTTCCAATCCCTCTTCCAGCTCTTTTTTAGTTATGGTTTTGTAAAATACACTTTCAGTCAACCTGTACATGTTGTCATTTGAAATGTTTTTATCAAACTTTGAACCTAATCTTTCTTTTAAGTGTTTATCAGCAGCATTTACATAAGTTCTGTCAACTACTGTTTTTATCTGGTTGTTATTGTAATTTTCTTTAAATATTACTCCTCCGTTTTCTCCCACTACTCCTCCGCTAGCTCCGAGGAGTACTAATGTTGCATAGGCATAAGTTACAATATTTCCAGTTACAATAATTGTAGGGACTCCTGCATCTTCTGCTTTTCGTATAGCTTCCATAGCTGAGTAACAAAGTCTTCTTTTATTATCAGTTATTGTTCCATCAATATCTACAGCTATTGCATCTATATTCATTTTAATCCCTTGAATATCTGTGGGCTATATTACAGGTTCCTTCTTTACTGACCATACATGCTCCGATTGGATGTAAGGGGTTACAGGATTTTCTAAATAATTTGCAGTCTTCAGGTCTGGCCAATCCTCTTAAAATAGGTCCGCAAATACAGCCTTTAGGAGCTTCTTTAACATCTTTTACTTCAATGTCATATTTGGCTCTTGCATTGTACTGGCTGAATTCATCTTTAATTTCTAGAATGGAATTAGGTATTTTCGGAAAGCCCCTCCATTCTCTGCTACCTACATCAAATACTTGATCGATAACTTTTTGAGCTATTACATTTCCTTCGTCTCTAACTGCTCTGTTGTATTCGTTATCTATTTTAGGTGTATCATCACGTATTTGTCTTAAAATCATATAAACAGACATTAAAATGTCTAAAGGATTAAATCCGGCAACTGCCTGAGGTATACCATAGTCTGTTGAAAGATATTCAAAAGGCTTGGTTCCTATGATTGTACAGACATGTCCAGGTTCAATTAATGCATTAAGATTGGTTTCCCCAGAATTTATTAAATAATCGATAGCTGGGGGGATTAATCTGTGACAGGATAAGACTGAGAAATTTTCAGGAGGTTCTGCCAAAATTTCTGCAGCAGTTGTTGGTGCTGTGGTTTCAAATCCTGCAGCCATAAATACAACGTCATCATCCTCTTTTTCAGCTATTTCAATAGCTTTATTAATTCCATACACTACTCTTACATCTCCACCTTCTGCTTTTGCTTCTGCAAGTGAACGTTCAGAACCAGGAACTCTCAACATATCTCCAAAAGTAGTCACTGTCACTCCCCTGTCGACTAATTCTAGACATTCGTCAATTTCACGGGAAGGTACAACACATACCGGACAGCCGGGTCCTGCAATGATTTCTACTTCCGGTGGAAGTAAAGACCTTATTCCATTTTCCATAATTGCATGTTCATGTGAACCACAAACATGCATTATTTTTACTGGAGTAGCTATTTCATTTATTTTGTCTAACAACTCTTTTGTCATATTTTTCATTCATTAACACCTAAAAGATTTAATATTAGTATTATTATATTATTTAGTAACGTTTAAATAAATTTTGTAATTTAGGGATTTATATGTTTGAAAATAATAAGATATTGGTGGTGATTCCTGCTAGAGGTTATTCAAAAAACATTCCTCGTAAAAATTTACGTTTACTTGGTGAAAAACCTCTTATTTATTACTCAATAGATATAGCTAAATCGTCAAAATATGTTGATGATGTAGTGGTGTCTACTGAGGATTCTGAAATTGCATCGATTGTTGAAAAGTATGGTACTAGTGTTGTGAAGCGTCCTGTAGAATTAGCTACTGATGAAACATTATTGGATACTGTTATTTATGATGCAATGTTACAAAAAGAAAAACAGGCTTTTGACGAATATGATATTGTAATTACAATTCAACCTTCTTCTCCGTTACTAAAAACTGAAACATTAGATAAAGCTATTGAAAAATTCGCTGATTTTAATATTGATAGTGTAATTTCTGTTGTTGATGATAAGAATCTGAGGTGGGGATTCGATGATGAAAATGGAAGGTATTTTCCATTTTATTCTGAAAGATTATATAGGGATTTGCTTCCTAAAACTTTTAAAGAAACCGGAGGTATATTAGCTACTCGCCGTAATTTTGTAACTGAAACATCTCGTTTAGGTTTGAATATAGATCTGATTGAGATTTCTCGTGAAGAAAGTGTTGAAATAAATACTTATGAAGACTGGTGGATTGCAAATAATTATCTTAATAAAATAAAAATAGCTTTTGTTGTTGATGCTTATGACCAGATTGGGACAGGTCATATGTACCGCTGTTTGTCAATGGCATCAAAACTTGTATTCCATGACGTAGTATTCTTTATTAATAGAACCCATCAGTTGGGAATTGACATTATTGAAGGGTATAATTACAAATATCAAACATATGGAGGTAAATCTGAGTTGCTTGGTTTATTTGAACAGTTTGATCCGAAGATTATTATTAATGATGTGGGTAATACTTCTTATGAGTATATGGTCGATTTGACAAATAAGGGTTATTATATAATTAATTTTGAAGATTTTGGAAGCGGTTCAGATCTTGCGGATCTGGTATTTGATTCATTATATGAACATGAAGGTGATGAAAAATTCTTTGTGGGGCATGAATATTACATTTTAAAAGATGAATTTTATTTGCATCAGCCAAAAATAATTACAAATGATGTTAAAACTGTTTTGATTGATTTTGCTCCAAATGATACACTTAACTTGTCTCAAAAAGTTTTGGATGCTCTTTTAGCTAGTGGGTTTTCTGGCAGAATCAATGTTATTTTAGGTTCAGGACATGAAAATTTTGAAGAATTGTCAGCTAAATATGAGCTTATGCAAAATGTTCAGTTTTATACAACAGTAAATTCTATCAGTGACTTCATGATTTCTGCAGATGTTATTTTCACTTCTGGGGGAAGAATCATGTATCAGGTCTGTTCTTTAGGTGTTCCATGTATTGTTATATGTAAGGATGAAAGAGAAGAGAAAAATCTATTTGGAAGTCCTGAACACGGATTTGTAAATATGGGTCTTGGATCTTATTTGACTCAGGAAGACATTATAGAACAGTTTAATATTGTGGCTAATGATTTTGAACTTAGACAGGCAATGAATAACAAAATGTTGGAAATTGATTTAAAACATGGTTTTGAAGAATGTTGGAGTGTTGTTAAGTCTAAGTATAGGGAATTTAATTTGGATAATGCTAAATAAATTCTTTACAATTCTTTTTTTTAAAAAACAGTATTTAATTTAAAAAATAAAAAAAGTTAAAATTCTGAAGAACAGTCTGCAGAATATTTGTTAAGTAAAACTGCACATTTGTCTATTGTTTCAGAATTTAATTTGGTAGGGCCGTATTCAATTTTATACAGCAGTTCTTCCATAAATAAATCTTCATCAGTTAATGGAGTGTTTATTACAACAACTTCATGATTTATGAAACCAACTAAAGGCTCAACAAAACAATGCCTTATATTGTTTTCATTAAGGAAATTAATCAGGTTTTCACCTAATATTAATGATTTTTGTTTTATTTTATTGTCCTGTGAGAATTTTGCCTGTTTAGTTGTATACTTAAAACGTCTGCCGTAATGGGAGTTAATTTCTTCTATTTTGTCATCATTTTCAATAGAATCAATTAAATTTAAATTTTCATTTTCTGATTCTAATTTATTTTTTGCTTTGTATTTTTGTGAAATAAGTGCATAAATTCCTGAAGGTCCTATAACTACATGGTTTATACCTGTAGATGATGCAGGTATTTTTACATTGTAGAAAACATAATACTCCTCTGGAAGAGTTAATAAATGTTCTCTGATAATTCTAGTTCTTGTTTCTGTTTCTTTGGTGTCTCTAGTTTTATATATTCCGTAACATAATACTAATACACTAATTAACAAGGTAAATATACCAAATCCGCTATCAATAGTTAATATTTCTACAATACTTAAAACGAAGATTATAGCTCCAATTGCAATAATGATGTTGTTTGTGTTACTATAATTCTTAATTTCGTTTATTTGAGTGTTTTCATCATTTACAGATGTGATGTTAGTGCTTGGTTCCTTTATTGCTAATTTGTCACCTATTTTTTCTAAAAACTTATGTGATTTTTCAGTTTCCGGAATGTCTGCATAATATGATTCCATTCCTTTGAAAAATTCATCTTTTAGATATTTTTTCAAAACATTATAGTCATTTGATTTAGGTATGGAAAATTCTTTTCCAAACTTGGACAGTACTGCTTGTGGAATGGTAGTTCTTGCAGTTCTTGGAGCAGGTTGATGTTCCAATTGGTTTTCCAGTTCTTCATCTGCAATTTTTTGCATATGATCTTCTGAGAAAAAATTTTCTATTCTATGTGTAACAGAATGTATAGGTGTTATTGTATTCTTTTCAGTAGATGTATATTCATCAGCGCTGTCGGTTTCTTCATAAACTGTTTCAGGAGCTTCATTTTTTCTCTCTTCAAGATATCGGTCTACTTCTTGGTTCATATTTTCGTCTAAATATCTTAAAGGTCCGCCACAACTATCACATTCATAATCAAGTATGTTATCATTTTTATTTAGTTTATATTTTAATCCACATTCGCTACATTGGACGATATATGAATCATCATACTTTTGTGAAGTTATAATTGTAGATTTTGAGGAATTGTCGTCATCAGAATAATTTTCAACAACTTCTAAATCTCCTGAGCATGAAGAACACTCGAATGCACTTATGTCATCATCATCATCGAGTTGGTATTTAGCACCACAGTTCTTACAGCATACAACTTTCATATTACCCTCTTTAGTTTGCCTTATTTTATGTGTTAATTTTTATAACTGTTTTATTATATATGTTTCTAATATTTCACATTTTGTAGTGGATATTACTTATTTTTTTCATATAAATATAGGTTATCTATGTTTTTTATTTGAGTATAATTAGTTAAATTGCTTAGTTCTTTGTTGGAAATGTAATACGTTACATTGGATTGATCTATGTATGTAGTATTGCCTGTTGGAATTCCTTCAACGTCTGTTTGTAAATACCAGCTGTAAGGTCTTAAATTATAAACTCCAATTGATTGATTTTCATAATCAGGGTTATTTTGGATTATGTAATCAGATATTTCTTCGGGAGCTTTGAAATTTGGAATGTCTTCGTAAGTTGATGTAAATGTGAATCCCTGAATTACAAACATTATAATTAAAATCAGTGGAATTATATTTTTGTTGATTTTAATTTTTTCATGAATCAATTCGATACTTAGCATAATGAAGTATATGATTGGAGGAATTGCTGGAATAATATATCTGTTAACTCGGATATTGAAATAAGTAAAAAATATGTAAAATGACAGTATCCAGCCTAACATTGCAAGGTATTCTTTATGTTGGGAGTCTTTACCAATTAAATAAAGGCCGATAAATGTAATTATTATTGTAACAATGGAACTGACCTGGGTAAATATTGCAACAGATATTAAAAATGCAATTGCTGCTCCAATACTTTCTTTATTGCGTTTAATTCTTATTTTCATTGCTCCAAGAACAGTTCCGACAGCTAATAGTCCAAGACTTATCCATGAAAGTACTGTTGAATTTTCAAGTAGTGGGGTAGCATTTACAAAGGTTGTTTTTGAAGCAGAAATGAATTCTGGGAAATTGGTAAAGTAATATTTCATATCTGGATTGTATGCTTGATTTACAGTCATTCCGCGTTTTCCTTCTACTCTTATTGCAGTTTCATGAATTAACGGTAATTCAAAATTACTCATTACAGTTAATATGATCAAAACAATGGCAAAAATACCTATGGAGTACAGGATTCCTTTAATGATGTATGGTTTGTCTTCAGGAGTTATTTTAAATCCTTTTTCATAAACATAGTATAATATTAAAACCGGTAGAATTAGTCCTGCTGTGTATCTTGTAAATAAACAGATTACAAAAAGAGGCATAGCTATTGCATAATATTTTGGATTTAATTTAATAGCCATATATGAGATAAGAACACACCATATGGTTACAGCCACCGCAGGTATATCCAAAGTTCCATTAGCTAACCATGCTAAATTAAGTGCAAAAGTAGCATACATTATAGTTCCAGTTAAACTCAATACTTCATCAAATCTGGTTCTAAGCAAAATATAAAATCCGATATTTCCAAGTATTGCGAATACACCAGTAACTAAATAAATAGAAAGTTCGCTTTTAAATCCTAAATCAAATAATAATGAAGTTATAAACGAGATTAAAGGATATAAATAAATCGTTGATGTTGAGTTTATATTGGCTCCGGAGTAATACAGTGCATTTAACAAGTAAACAAAAACATCAGAACAGTATATTCCGATTGATTCTGTAAACTGGATGTAATAAGCAACTAATAATGAACTGATTATAAGGACGGCTAATATAAACTTAGCATCATTACTTTTTAAATTTAAATCATTAAAAATCATTAAATAATTTTTTATAATTTATTTTTTAAAAAGTTATTGTAAATGTTCCAATAGCAAATGCAATAAATGCAATTAGCATTCCGGTTTTTAAGTATTTTGAAACTTTATTTGCTGTTTTTGAATCCTGATTTCTAAGTAATACAGCTCCATAAAGGAATATTAACACAGCTATACTTACAACAATCAGATAATTGATGTTAAAAATATGATAAATGTAGAGCAGAGGACATAATGCACAATCGATGATTATTAGGCTAATTGCAATAATTGCAGATATTTTTGGACCGTATAATATTGGAAATGTTTTGGCTCCTTCTGCCATGTCCCCTTCCATATCTTCAATATCTTTTGTTATTTCACGGGCAGTAGTCATTATCAGTGCGAAAAATGCAAGCAAATATGATTCATAAATTATCAATCCTTCATTAAAGGTGTATCCTGCAAATATAAAGCATAATCCTGTCATGAATCCGACAGTTAAATTACCTATTAATGGTGTGGATTTTAATTTATATGCATAGAGGTAAAGTATAATGTCTGAAAAGATTACTATTGTGCAGGGAATCCATGTGTCTACCAAACAGGATATTAAAAACCCAACAATTGCCGCAAGAATAAATAAAAGATATGCATAGTTTTTTGCATTGTCAAGTGAAATTCTTCCTGAAGGGATGGGTCTTTGAGGTTTGTTGATTAAATCTATTTTATAGTCAAAATAATCGTTAATTACATTCCCGGCACTCATAGCAAAAAATACAGCTAACATGGCTAATATTATAGGAATATCAACACTTTTTGCAAGAATAGCTACTAAAATAACTGCTATTATTGCCATTATTACATTTCCTGGGCGGATTATTTCAACATATGGATTCATAATTTTTCCTCTTTAATAAATACTTTTATAAACTATATTAAGGTAAAATAACTATATTAATATTTATGGTTAATTAAAATAGGCTGGTGTTATTGTGAATAAAATTAAAATAGCAATTGTGGGAATGGGAAATTGTGCAAGTTCTCTTATTCAAGGAATACATTATTATGATGGAAAAAATCCTGATGATGCAATAGGATTGATGCATTGGGATATCGGAGGATATTCACCTTCAGATATTGATGTTGTTGCAGCTTTTGATATTGATGCTAGAAAAGTAGGTAAGAGCATTGATGAAGCTATTTTTGCAAAACCAAATTGTACAACTATTTTTCAAGAAGAAATCCCAAAATATGATGTTTGCGTAAGTATGGGGCATGTTTTGGATGGTGTTGCACCACATATGTCTAATTATGACGATGATTACACTTTTGTTGTTAGTGATGAAGAACCAGTTGATGTTGTTGAAGTTTTAAAGAAAAGCGGTGCTGAAATTTTAGTGAATTATTTGCCAGTTGGATCTGAAAAGGCAGCAAGGTTCTATGCACAATGTGCTCTTGATGCAGGAATTGCTTATGTGAATTGTATGCCTGTTTTTATTGTAAGTGATGATGAGTGGGATGCTAAATTCAGACAAAAAGGAATTCCTATTGTTGGAGATGATATTAAGGCACAAATTGGAGCTACAATAACTCACAGAACATTAGCTAATTTATTTAAAGATAGGGGAGTTAAGCTGGACAGGACTTATCAGATTAACACAGGTGGAAACACTGACTTTTTGAATATGCTTAACAGGGACAGATTAGACTCTAAAAAAGAATCTAAAACTGAAGCTGTTCAGGCTGTTGTGGCTGAAAGAATGGATGACAGGGATATTCATATTGGACCTAGTGATTATGTCCCATGGCAGGATGATAACAAGTTATGTTTCCTTAGGATGGAAGGCCGTACTTTTGGTGATGTTCCAATGAATATTGAACTTAGATTAAGTGTTGAAGACTCTCCAAACTCTGCAGGCTGTGTTATTGATGCTGTTAGGTGCTGTAAGCTTGGTTTAGAAAGGGGTATTGGCGGTCAGTTAACTTCAATTTCTTCTTATGTAATGAAACATCCTCCAGTCCAAGTTACTGATGATGAAGCTTATGAAAATGTTGAAAAATTTATTTCTGGCGATTTGGAAAGATAATTTTTCATTTTCTTTTTTTTATATTTTTAAACAAACATATTAATACTAGTTAAAATAATATATAATATTTGGTATAATTTATTCTACTTATCGATTTATAAAAAACAATTAATGAGAGGTGTTAATCTATGACTAAAGTAAGATTTACCGAAACTGCACTTCGTGATGCTCACCAATCCTTACTTGCAACTAGGATGAGAACCAGGGATATGATTCCTATTGCTGAAGAAATGGATAAAATAGGTTTTTTCTCTGTTGAAGCATGGGGTGGAGCTACTTTTGATACATGTATAAGATATTTAAACGAAGACCCATGGGAAAGGTTAAGAAGCTTAAAATCTGAATTTACTAAAACTCCAATTCAGATGTTAATTAGGGGACAAAATTTAGTAGGATATAAACATTATCCAGATGATATTGTTACAAAATTTGTAGAAAAATCCTATGAAAATGGTGTTGACATATTTAGAGTTTTTGATGCTTTAAATGATGTTCGTAACATGAAACAAACAATTAAAGTTGCTAAAGATCAAGGAGCTCATGTACAAGGGACTATAAGTTATACTTTAAGTCCTGTTCATACTTTAGATGATTTTGTGGATTTAGCTAAAGAACTTGAAGCTCTTGACTGTGATTCAGTATCTATTAAAGATATGGCTGGTTTAATAACTCCTTCAGCAGCTTATGAATTAGTAAGCAAATTAAAAGAAGAAACTGATTTATTAGTTGATTTGCATTGTCACTGTACTAGTGGAATGACTCAAATCAGTTATTATGCAGCTTGTCAGGCAGGTGTAGATGTTTTAGACACAGCTATTTCCCCACTTTCCGGAGGAACAAGCCAGCCACCTACTGAAAGTATGGTTGCTGCATTACAGGGAACTCCTTATGATACGGAATTGGATTTAAAATCATTAACCGCTATTAAGAAATACTTTGATCAAATTAAAGAAAAATATTTGGCTTTAATTGATCCTATTGCTGAAAGTATTGATACTGATGTTTTAATGTATCAAATCCCTGGAGGAATGCTTTCAAACTTAATTTCACAGCTTAAAGAACAAAATGCTTTAGATAGATATAATGATGTACTTGATGAAATGCCTCGTGTAAGAAAAGACATGGGTTACCCACCTCTTGTAACTCCAACTAGTCAAATTGTAGGTATCCAGGCTGTAATGAATGTATTAGGTGGAGAAAGGTACAAAACAGTTTCCAATGAAGTAAAAGAATATATGAAAGGTTTCTATGGTAAACCTCCTGCACCAGTTAATGCTAAAATAGCTAATAAAATTATTGGTGATGAAGAAGTTATTACCTGCAGGCCGGCAGATTTACTTGAAGATGAATTTGACAAATATAAAACAGAAGGGGAACAAAAAGGTTTTGTCAAATCTGATGAAGATGCACTTACTTATGCCTTATATCCATCAATCGCTCCAAAATTCCTTAAAGGAGAAGCAGTTGAAGAAGAACTTAAAAGTGTTGCTCTTCCAAGCGATAATGAAATTGGAATTCCAACTCAATATAATGTTGAAGTTGACGGAGACGTATATGAAGTTAAAATCATGCCTACTGGATTTATGGAAGTTGAAGAAACTGAAAAAGGACCATTCACTCCTGTTGAAGGTGGATTAATTTCAACTATGCAGGGTATGGTTATTAAACTTACCGTAAATGTTGGGGATAAAGTAACTAAAGGATCAACTGTGGCAGTCATTGAAGCTATGAAAATGGAAAATGATATTCAGGCTGAAGAAGATGGTGTTGTAAAAGAAATCTTTGTAGAAGCCGGGGATGCAGTTAATTCTGGTGATATTTTAATGGTTATTGAATAGGATAACCATTTAATTTTTTTTCTTTTATAAGTTCACTAAATAAGAATATTTGTATACTTAATGAGAAATAATCTTATTTGATGATGTGTTTTGGATAAGAGGTTAATTGCGGGAATTGCAATGGCTGTCGTAATTTTAATTGTAGCAGTATTTGCAGTTGCGAATTCTGATGATGATAAAATAATAATTAATGGTAATTTTAACCTTGTTGGAGATTCTCAATAGGTTGGAATGATACAACACAGGAATGCAGTGTGTTTCAGAATTTTGTTTCCAATGATGGCGGAAGCTATGATGTTTTAAAAGTTACATTGGCATTCTATAAGGACGGTAAATTAATTGGAACTAATGATACAGTAGTAACTGGTGACAGTTTTAAAGATTTTAGTGTGAATACCACTACAAAACTTCCTCAAAAGCCAGACGGATTCACTTTCGACATCCATACAATTTAGGGAGAAATATCAAATATCTCTCTGCAAAATTTTTTTCCTGTTTTTGTTTTAAAAATATTTTCATAAACCTTTTTTATATCTTCTTTTGAAGTGTTTTCTTCTTCAAAATTAACTAATAAGTCAGCTTCAATTAGTATTTGGTAATCTAGCCCTGAAACATTAATGTATGTGTGGTGGTGTCCTATTAAAAACAGTATCCTATTGATGTTTTTATAATCCAGGTTTTCCAATATTTCTCTTGCAACTGCAGGCCCTTCTTTTTCCTGTAATTTTCCTTCAGTTGAATTATATTTTTTCTCACAAACTTTAATTCCAATATCATGTAAAATAGCAGCACTTTCCAAATTAAATAAATCATATTCATTAACTTTTTCCAAAATAGCTATTGTTTTTGCATAATTGTGGACTTTAAGTGCATGGTTGATTCTTTTTGCATTTCCATGATTATATTTAATCATTTTTTGAATTAATGGGGCTATTTTATTCATTGTACTCACTTGGATCTTTAACGTCGGCTAACTTAAAAGCTCTTTTTCTTCTCATGCAGCTTTCACAAACACCGCAATGTTTTTCATGTCCTGTATAGCAGGAATAACTTAATTCCATAGGAGCTTTAATTTCATCTCCCAGTTTTACAATTTCATCTTTGTTCAAGTCAATGGCAGGTGCTTTAATTTCAATATTTTGCGGTGATCCCACATTTAGCATATTGTTGAAACTTTCTAAAAATTCTTTGGAGTTGTCTGGAAATGTTGCAGCTTCTTCTTTGTCCCATCCAACAATTATTATTTCAGCACCTATACTTTCAGCATATGATGTGGCTATTGATGTAAATACAATATTTCTTCCCGGAACCCAAACGCTGCTTGCTGTGTCTTCACATATGTCTAAATCATCCAATTCTTCATGGGTTAAAGTTGGAATTTCATTATCACTTGTAAGTGATGAATTGCTTATTTTATTAAGCCAAGGCAAGTCAATAACTTCGTGGGTAAAACCCATTTTTTTACAGATTTCTTTGGATGCTTTCAATTCCTGTTTGAAACTTTTCTGACCGTAATTGAAAGTTATTCCATGAATTTCATAGTCTTCGGCATAAACACATGTTGCTACACAGGAGTCCAGTCCTCCAGATAAAACTGCTATTGCTTTTTTAGTCATCATAATTCCCTACTATTTTTTTTACTTCTATTAAAGGTATATCTGTTTTATTGGCTATTTTTAACAAATCTTCATACTCCGGTCTGCCGGAAATAATCTCTCCGTTTACATATGCAACCTTAAAGGTTACATCGAAGGTGTTTCCGTTAATTTCAACGGATTTTTTAATAAATTCTCTTTTAGCTATTCCTCTATGTAAATTTGGAGATATTCTAATACCTAATGTACCTATTTCTTTAAACATCACATCAATTAAATGATTTCTTTTGCTGCGGTTAGCTATTACTTTTAAAAGGCTTCCCTGTCTGTTTTTCTTCATTATAATTGGAGTAACTGACACGTCAGAAGCTCCTTCGTCAAGTAATTTGTCAAATAAATAACCTATTTCTTCACCGGTTAAATGGTCAATATTTGTTTCAATAACATCTATCCTATCGCTTTCAGTTATTTCTTTAGTTTTAATTACTCTTAATACATTAGGAAAATCAAAATCTTTTTTTCCTGCACCATAAGCTATTTTTGAGGTTTTACATTGCGGAATAAATTTTTTAAATTCACTGCATAGTTCAGCATAAATTGCACAGCCTGTAGGTGTAGCCAGTTCACTCTCAACAGGTCCTCCGATACAGTTTATATCTTTTAGAATTTCCAGCACTGCAGGTGCTGGAACAGGCAATATTCCGTGTGCTGTTTTAATTCGGCCACCGCCTAAAGCAACAGGCAGTCCGATTACTTCTTCTTTGTCTAAATTTAAACTGTAGAATCCATAAACTGATCCGATAACATCTGCTACTGCATCACTTGCTCCAACTTCATGAAAATGAATTTCATCTAAGTTTTCACCATGAACTTTTGATTCTGCAATAGCTATTCTTTTAAAAATATTTTTAGAAGTTTCCTTTACTTTTTCATCCAGTTCCAAATTGTCAATTTTGGATATTAAATCTTTATAGTGGATGTGTTTATTTTCACTTAGTAATTCTACATTACAGTAAGTTGAATCAATTCCGCATTTGTTTACTTTATTAAAGCTCACTTTCACTTTTCCAAATTGGGAGGTAACTGATTCCATAATTTCTTTAAGTTCTTTAGGATTGGCTCCCAAATCAACTAAAGCACCTATAATCATATTTCCAGCTATTCCTCCGGTTTGTGGGTCGATAATAAGTGTCATGATTTTTTCCCCTATATTTCTTATTTATTTTCATTATTAAAAAATTTATATTAAGAATTACTATATACCATATACTACATATAAATAATAACAGGTTAAATCATGGAAAATACTAATTTGAATATTATCACTAAAGATTATGGGATATGTATTAATAATTCTGATTATTTTCTAGCATTTAGCGACTTTACTGTTAGTGATGGTATTGACATTGTTGAAAATGTCAATATTTTAAAAAGTAAAGATGATTTTGAGAAAACTGCTAAAAAAGCAGAAGCTTTCAACCATTCTGAAGGATCATATATTGCACAGGCAGTTGATTCAATTGATTATTTTTCAAATACTTACGGGGATTTAACATTATTTACTTTTATGGCTAATGATGTGGTTATTGAAGATTTCACTGAAAATCTTAAAGTAGCCAATTCTCCTAAAGGTTTCGCAGATGCCAGAATTGATATAAATCATGTTTTATATATTAATAAAACTTTATCTCCTGGAATGTTGTTAAAAATTTATAAAACTGTTGTTAAAGCTAAAGCAGAGTTTTTACGTGGTCTTTGCCTGCCGTTACATATAGAAAATATTTTAAATAAAAATGATTTTCTGGCAGTGCTTTGTAATGTGGCTCAAACTAGCTTAATTGATGAAAACAGTGTTGATATTATAAATAATCAATATGAAGATGACCAGCTGATTTTTGAAGAGTTGGCTACTTCAATTGAGGAAGCAGTTATAATCAGCTGTGAAGATGCAATAGAAAAGCTTGAATTGTCTTTTGGAATATTGGATTACTTTGTATCTGAAGGTATTTTGTTAGGGGATTTGGTGGAAGCAGGATTGGCACTTGTTGCAGGTGTGGAAGTTACTGAAGAAATTTCAGAAAAACTTGAGGCACAAATCTTAAAATCATTATGTGATATTAATGTTATTGCTTTGTTGATGGCCGCTATCAGGACGGAAGCTGATTTTACCGGTGGAAGAATAAGGGAAGTTGATGTAAGTGATGATCCGGCATATCTCTACACTGATGAGGTGTTGGGATTAGCTATTTCTAATCAGATTGCGGGAACTAAAGCAACATTTAACTTTAAACGCTATGATGAAGCAAAACCTGGAATTATTGGTGGTTTAGGACCTATGGTAGATGACATATTTGCCGGTTTAATTGCGGGATGTATGTCAAAAATTTTTGAGGAGTAGATAAAATATGGAAAATAATGAATATGAAAGATTTTCACCAATCAAATCTCTGTTAGGACTTTTGTCTTTTTCAACTATTATTCCAGTTAAACAGTATACTTCAATAGAATATATGACAAGGCTGGTTTGGTGCTGGCCTTTAATTCATTTAGTTGTAGGTATTTTAGCGGCTGTGTGTGGAATAGTTTGTGCAGATGTGTTGCATTTAAATCCATTTTTCACAGCAGCACTTATTTATGCATTTTTAATGTTAATAACAGGATATAATCATTTGGATGGTGTAATGGATATGGCAGATGGAGTCATGGTTCATGGTGACCCCCAAAGAAAAATAAGTGTAATGAAAGATTCATCAGTAGGTGCTGGTGGAGTTGCAACTTTATTTTTAGTAGCTATTTTAACAATCGCAGGACTTTACAATGTTTTGGATTATGAATGTATAGCTGCAATAATCATTTGTGAAATGGTATCTAAATCTTCAATTTTAACAACAGCTTTGCTTTCAACTCCTTTGGATCAGGGTATTGGATGTTACTTTATTTATTCAACAAATATATTGAATTATATACTTTCTACAGTTATTGTAGCAGTTATTGCTTATTTGGTTGGTGATCTTGTTGGAGTTATAGGTTTGGCTGGAGCTATTGTTGCAGGAGCTTTAATAGCATTTATTGCTAAACGCAATTTTGTTATAGCTAATGGTGATGTTTTGGGAATGTCTAATGAAGTTGGAAGGCTGATGGCATTGTTATTTATGTCAGTGGCTTTGTTCTTTTTATGAAGTGATATGATGAATGTAAATGTTTTAAGATTGGACCATAGAATTGGAAGAGATACACGTATAACCACTCATGTATGTTTGACTTCTAGAGCTTTTGGAGCTAGTAAAATCTATTTAAGTGGTGAAGAAGACCATAAACTTATGGAAAATGTTAGAGACACTGCTGATAGGTGGGGAGGAAATTTTGAAATTGAATATGCTAAAAATTATATGGGTGTTATTAACAAATGGAAAGACAATGGTGGAAAAGTAGTTCACTTAACAATGTATGGCTCTCAGGCTCATGAAATTGTTGGTGAAGTTCAGAAATCCTGTGCTGACATTTTGATTGTTGTTGGCGGGGCTAAAGTTCCCGGAAAAGTATATAAAAGTGCAGATTGGAATGTTTCAGTAACTACACAACCTCACTCTGAAGTTTCTTCTCTTGCTGTTTTCCAGCATTTGCTTATGGACGGTAAGGAATTTGATTTGGAGTTTGAAAATCCTGTATTTGAAGTTATTCCAACAGCGCATGGTAAAAATGTTAATATTCATGATGAAAACAGGTAATTTATTTTAGAATATTTTTTGGGATTAAAAAAATATATTTAAATTCCATAATTTCTAACTTTAATTGGATGGGTGAAAATATTATTGTTTATTTAATGGGAATTGTTTTTTCAATAATTAGAGATAATATTTTATTAAATAACTCTGATGTTAACGATACTTCTTAATCAATGCAATATATATAATAAAATTAATGGAGAGTGAAGGACATTCTAGATATAAATCTTTCAAGAAATAAATATTTTTTAATATATTTAATTTCTTTGTTATTCTTTGCAGTATGTTGTTTTAATTATGAAAATTATATTCATCCTTTAAAAGAAATTGTAATTTTGGTTTTTTTAGCTATAATCGGATTTATAGTTATTAATTATGCAGATAAAGATAAAGATTTGTATAAAATTGCATTTATTGTAATTGTACTTTTCGGACTGTTATTTGTTTTTTTATCTCCATTTAATGCAGCTACTGATGAACCAGAACATTTAGTTAGGGCTGAGATAACTTCACAAAATATTGTATTTCCAAAATATGATGAAGAAAATGGAGGATTTTTAACTATTGGATCTGTCACAACAGTTCCTAGAAATCTAAATGTATTTGAAACTGATTGGGATACTCAAAAGATTAATTTAACTCCTACATATTATGATTCTGCGTTTTTACAGAATCCATTTTATGGTTATATTGCACCAGCAATAGGTTTAACTTTGGCAAAACTGCTTGATTTGAATCAGGTATGGTTATTGTGGATGGGTAGGTTTTTTAATTTATTGCTTTATGGATCTATATGTGCAATAGCTATTAAAAAGTCTCCTGTTATGAAAATGCCAATGTTTGTTGTAGCTTGCTTGCCATTAGCTGTTGAATTAGGTGCATCATTGAATATGGATGCATTGACATTAAGTTTATCATTACTTTGTATAGCTTATTTTTTCAAGATGTATAAATCGAAAGATAAATCAGTAACAAAGAAGAATATTTTAACTTTCTTTATCTTAGTTTTGATTGTTGCACTAACAAAAGTAACTTTGGGGGCTCTGGCTTTGTTGATACTTGCTGTACCTATAAGCAACTTTAAACATAGAAAATATATTTATTTAAGTATAATAGGTATTTTTGCACTTTTAGGAATATTGTTGGCTTGGAATAATTTTTATGGGATAAACAGTTTGTATCATTCATGGAGAGGAACCAGATTTGTTGAAAGAGGGGTAAATCCACAAGGGCAATTAGATTATCTTTTACATAATCCTCAAGGAATTCAGACACTTTTGGGGGTTGGATTGCAAATTCCTTCTGTTATAAGTGAATTAAATAGAATTTACACATTTTTTCCATCTTTTAATATATTAAGTTGGATTTATGCAGTATTTTTCTTAATTTTTAGTTTATTTTATCCAATTAAGGAAAAATTTACAAATAAATCTAAAATAATTTCATTTATTGTATGTTTTGGAATTTTTGTAGGTACATATTTTATCCAATTTTTAACTTGGGCGCCTCTTGGAACTACTAATTTGGGGGATTGTGGAATTAGTACTAGGTATTTTGTTCCTTTCTTTAGTTTAATTCCATTAATGTTAAATATAAATATAAATAAAAATAATATTAATATTGAAAATTTGGATAAATCTGTAATTACCTGTGTAATTATATTTTTGGGCGGATTAGTTGTTTATGTGGCTAGTTTAGCTTATTAGGTGAGATTATGGAAAAATATGATGATAAATTGGGTTTTGGCCTTGCTTCAATAGGAATTTTAATTTTATTGTGTGTAAGCTATTTCGGTTTAACTCATTTAAATACTTGGCATGATGAAATATTTTCAATGTGGATTTCCACTCTTCCTTTTGATCAATTTTGGGTAGCTGTAATTCAAGATGTCCATCCTCCGTTGTATTATTTAATTTATAAAATTTTCATAAATATTTTTGAATTATTAAATATTACTAATTTAACATTTATTGGAAAATGTGTATCTTTAATGCCGATTTATCTTTTAATGGCACTTTCCTTAATAAAAATTAGAAAAAACTTTGGTATGTTGACTGCAGGATTGTTTATATTCTGTTTAGTAACAATGCCAATGTTTATTCAGTATGCTTTGGAAGTTAGAATGTATAGTTGGTCAATATTTTTTGTTACAACTAGTTTTATTTTTATTTATGAAATTATTGAAAGAAATTCTTATAAAAATTGGATAATATTGACGTTATTGACTATTTGTTCTTTTTATACACATTATTTTTCTGCATTAAGTTCAATAATTCTTTATTTGATCTTTTTAGCATATATTTTAAAGGATAAAAAAGAACTATTAAAAACATGGTCAATGTCTGTTGCAGCGGTTATTTTAGCTTATTTGCCATGGATTCCTATTGCATATAATCAGTTTAAAACAGGAGAGCAAGGATTTTGGATACCTGCAATCAATATGGATACTGTTGTTGGTTATATATATTCTGTATTTTGCCCTATTTTGGAACCTAAGGTAATTGGAATATTATTTTTAATAGTTATTGTTGTATTGATTATTTATTCGATAAGACATAATGGGAATAATTTTGCTTTGATGGGGATATTATCTTTTATTTTAGTTCCTTTAATTGGTATTTGTGTTTCTTATTTATTTTTTCCGATATTTCATAAAAGATATTTGCTTCCTTTACTTGGAACATTTTGGTTAAGTATAAGTATTTTAATATCTTCTTTATATGTCAATAAGAAATTATTTACTATATTCTTAGTAATTATTCTTATTATTGGAGCTTTAGGTGTTTTTAGTAGTGTAAATAATGAACAGAATGATTTTAATGATACTATTCATAAAAATGAAACATTGCAATCAGTTGTCGGTTCTAATAATATTGTTATTTTTGATAATGATGTGTTATATTTGGATTTTGGAACATATTTTCTGAAAAATAATAGTCATTACTTATTTAAGAATGATGTTGGCCAAAATATTGGTAATTTATTAAAAAACAGCACAATTCAATCAAAAATTGATAATGGTTCTAAAGTTTATTATATTGATTGTACAAGCAAGGGAGATAATTCAAATTATCTGGAATGTGTTGATTCTTCAATTAAATTGAATAAAATTTATTCTCCTTATCCTAAAGAGTATATTCGGGAATTTGACATATATGAAGTTCAAACAGCCAATATTAGCTAATAAAGTCATCTAACCTTTTGATGGCTTTCATTTTTTCATCTTTTTTTAATTTTGCCTGGTCAATAGCATCTCTCATTGTGTTTATTGAATTGTCATAAACTTCTTTATCGACAGGGTATGGAAATCCGTCTTTTCCGCCGTGTGTAAAGCTATATTTTACAGGATCTTCCCAGCTTGCAGGCTCTCCAAAAACCAAATCAGAAATTAAAGCCAGTGCTCTTATTTTTTTGGGGCCAATTCCTTTAAGTAAAATTAATTCCTCATAGTTTTCTGGCTGTATTTCCCAGGCATTTTTAAGAACTTCAAATTCCTTATCTGAAATATCCATATCTAAAACCGGATGGTGGGAGGGCATTGTAAAATCTGTTAATAGCATCTGATTATCTTTTCTTTTAAAATAGCTACGCAAATGCTCGGGATTATCATTAATTAAGTCAACACTGATATTTTGAGCTTCCTTACTTTTCTTGTCAGTCATGTTTAGTGATTCGGGATTTTTAACGTCACATGAAATTGCACTATGGGGATCTTCCAAAAAATCGATTGCAGTATCGCTCATCCAGTGATAACGTCTGGCATATTTGTTTTCGGTGTTTAATCCTTGTTGAACAACAGCCCAGTCTCCTTTTTCTGTAATGAAAAAATTATGCTGGTATAGGGTGTATCCGTCTTGAATACAGGAGTTATCTACTTTGGCAGATAATTTGCTTCCTTTTACCATTTCTTCGACAATTTTTGTTTTTAAATTGAATATTTCTCCGGCTCGTTGTATTCCTTCTGGAGTTTTACGGGATTTTGTTCCTTTGCCTCCGCTAAGATATAATCCATGTTCTTCGGGTTTAATAGATTGTTTTAGAGCTCCGAGTGTTGTTGTAGTTGTTCCTGAGGAGTGCCAGTCAAAGCCTAATACGCAGGAAAATGACTGAAACCAGTATGGATTTGATATTCTATTTAAAAACTCGTGAGGTCCGTATTCATCAAGAATAACTTCTGTAATTGCACAAGACAGTTTCACCATTCTTGAAAACAGCCATTTTGGCGGATGGCCTCCGTGAAGTGGTAAATTGACAGCTCCCTTTTTTTGCATAATTTATATTTTTAATTTTAAGTGTATTAATAAGTTTTATAAGAGCAGTTGTTAAGTAATGTTAATGATTCATGAAAACATTAATAAACTATTATTTATAAAATTAATAAATGTTATAATGTTAACATAGTTTACACATTAAAATTTATTTAGGAGCGTTTATTATGGCTATTAATAACGGAGATTTTGTAAGATTAAATTTTACTGGAAAAATTAAAGAAAACGATGAAATATTTGATACTACTTTTGAAGATGTAGCTAAAGAAGCAGGTTTATTTGATGAAAACAAAGAATACAAACCTATTCCAATTATTGTAGGTGGAAATCATTTATTACCAGCTATTGAAGAAGCTATTGTTGGATTAGAAGCAGGCGATTCCAAAACTATCGAAATTGATAGTGAAAATGCTTTCGGACCTAGAAACAAACAATTAATTCAATTAATCCCAATGAAAGAATTCAAAAGACAAGGTATGACTCCTGTACCAGGTATGAAAATTACTTCTGAAGGAAGCACTGGTAAAATCTTAACTGTTAACGGTGGAAGAGTAAAAGTGGACTTCAACCATGAATTAGCAGGTAAAGATTTAATTTTTGATGTTGATGTTACTGAAATCATTGACAATGACGAAGACAAAATTAAAAGTATGATTGAGTTACATTACGCAGCTCCTAATATGGATATTAACAAAACCGTAATTGATATTGACGGTGATGTTGTAAACATAACTTTAGATGATGTTGCTAAATTCGATCAAAAATCTTACATGGATGTAACCTTTGCTAGATTCAGAATAGCTAAAGACATATGGGAAAACATGGACTTTGAAAAAGTCAACTTTGTTGATTCCTTCGAGAAAAAACAAGAAGAAGATGAAGAAGAAGCAGAAGAATAATTCTTCTTCTAAATACTTTTTCCATGGGCAATAGCTACTATTCCGGGGATATTTTCTACTTTTAGTTTATATAAAGCTTCAATGCCTTCATTTTCAAAAGCAACACACTCTTTTTCTAAAACATTGTTTGTAAGCAGTGCGGCTACTGGTGGAGTTATTACGAAAATGGAATTGTTTTTATTTAAAGCTTTTTTTGTTTCATTATTTAACATTCCTTTGCCGATATGGATTTTAACACCATTTTTACTTAAAAAAGGAATTGTGGATTCTATTTCTTCTTTATTGCTTGTTGTTGGAGCTATTCCGGCATCACTAACTGCGGTATGCATTATAGCTATTCCATTTGTATCGATAGGACTTTTTCCTTTTTTTATCAGTTCTACAAGTTGCGGCAGTGCAGCATCCCTTCCGGTATACATTACTCCGGAGAGTGAAATTTTGTCTCCAATTTGAAGTTCACTTATTTCTTCATCGCTTATCGGTGTTTTTATTTTTTTCATATTTCTCACAATTTTATAATTTTAAACAAGTTAATGCTTTTAAATTTTGTTTTTGTTCAAATTTTACTTTAAAATTTCTTAATTAACACTTGTTTGTTTAATTATTAATCTGTTTTTACTGTATACTTTTATTTTTTATTTTCCTATAAATTATCATGATTTATAATAAACTTTTTAAATGTATTAAAACATATATAATACATAATCTATTTTAATTTATTATAATTTTTTAGGAGATTGTGAATGATTATTATTGACGAAAATTTATGCAAAGGGTGTCACCTTTGTTTATATATGTGTCCGCAGAATGTTTACGCAATATCTTCTGAACCTAATAAAAAAAGCGTACAATTGCCGTATGTTAATTTTGGAGATAGGTGTGACAAATGTGGTAAATGTGAAATAGCTTGTCCTGATCAGGCTATCACAGTAAATGATTTAGAGGGTGAATAGGAGGATTTATCATGTCAGAAGAATTTTTTATTCAAGGAAATGAAGCATGTGCAAAAGGTGCATTGAAGGCAGGTTGCAGATTTTTTGCAGGTTATCCTATTACTCCATCTACTGAAGTAGCTGAAACTTTAGCTCGTGAACTTCCAAAAGTCGGGGGAGCTTTTGTTCAAATGGAAGATGAAATTGCATCAGCAGGTGCTATTATTGGTGGTTCATGGGGAGGATCCAAATCTATGACTGCAACTTCAGGACCGGGTATTTCTTTAATGCAGGAAAATATAGGTTATGCATTTATTTCAGAGACTCCAATTGTTATTGTTAATGTTCAAAGAGGTTCTCCATCTACTGGTCAGCCAACAATGGCTGCTCAGGCTGATATGATGCAGGCCCGTTGGGGATCTCACGGAGACTATGAACCAATAGCTTTATCTCCATCTAGTGTTCAGGAATTTTTTGATTTCACTATAAAAGCTTTTAACTTAGCTGAACAGTACAGAACTCCAGTATTTGTTTTAGCTGATGAAGTTATTGGACACATGAGGGAAAAAATCGTTGTTGAAGATGATATTGAAGTTATTTCCAGAGAAATGCCTGAAGATAAAGATGACTTCCTCCCATTTAAAAATTCAGAAAGTGTTAATCCGATGCCTTCTTTTGGAGCAGGTTTCAATATACATGTAACAGGTTTAACTCATGATGAAAGAGGTTATCCTGATACTAACTCTCCGGAAACTCATCAAACTCTTGTTAAACGTTTATGCAATAAAGTGTTAAAAAATAAAGATAAAATTTGTTCTATCCAGACTGAAAATTGTGAAGATGCAGATATTGTTATAGTATCTTATGGTGCTCCGGTCAGGTCTGTTATAACTGCTACTAAAGAAGCCAGAGCTAATGGCAAAAAAGTAGGTTATATTAAAATTGATACTCCATGGCCGTTCCCAGATGAACAAATAAAACAATTAACTAAAAATGCAAATGATGTTTTAGTTGTTGAAATGAATTTAGGTCAAATGTATTATGAAGTAGATAGGGCAGTTAATGCTACAGCTAATACTCATCTTTTAGGTGTTATTGGGGGATTATTGCCAACTCCTGAAGAAATTTTATCAAAAATTGAAGAGATTGGGGGAAACTAAATGTCAGTCGAAAAAGATCCTAATGGAAACAAATTTATTCCTTATATGAGAGAAGACAGGCTTCCTCATATCTTTTGTCCGGGTTGTGGAAATGGTAGTATTATGAATGCTTTTTTTAAAGGAATGGAAGAAGCTGAAATGGATTTTGATAATATAGCTATGGTTTCAGGTATTGGATGTTCTTCAAGAGTTCCGGGTTATGTTAAATGTGATTCATTACACACAACTCACGGAAGAGCACTTAGTTTTGCAACTGGTTTAAAAGTGTCAAACTCTGATTTGGATGTTGTTGTATTTACCGGAGACGGTGATGCCGCTTCCATTGGTGGTAATCATTTAATCCATGCAGCTAGAAGAAACATTAATTTAACTGTTATTTGTATTAACAACAATATTTATGGAATGACTGGTGGTCAGATTAGTCCAACTTCTCCAAAAGGCAGTTTTGGAACAACTGCACCTTATGGAAATGGTGATTATCCATTTAAATTAGCAGAACTTGTTGCAGCTGCTGGTGCAACTTATGCCGCAAGATGGACAACTGTTCAAGTTGATGAACTGGTAGATTCTATTAAAACAGCTTTAAAAAATCCAGGATTTTCATTTATTGAAGTTGTTTCTCAATGTCCAACTTATTATGGTCGTAAAAACAATCTCAAAACCCCAACAGCTATGGCAGTAACTATGAAAATAAATACATTGTCAAAAGAAGATGCTGAAGGTATGAGTGATGATGAATTAATTGGAAAAATTGTCACTGGTGAATTTGCCAATAAATCAAGACCGGAATTTAGTGAAAATATTGAAAAATTAAGCGAAGACAAATCAGGTAGCAGAACTCTTGTTAATTCTGCATATGAATCAGATTTATAAACTGGAGGATAATATGAGAAAAGAATTAAAAATCGGTGGGTTTGGAGGACAAGGAGTAATTCTTGCAGGAATTATTTTAGGAAAAGCTGCTTGTCTTTTTGATAAAAATGAAGCAGTTCAAACCCAGTCTTATGGTCCTGAAGCTCGTGGAGGAGCTTCCAAATGTGAAGTTGTTATTAGTGATGAAAAAATTGATTATCCTAAAGTTCAAAGTCCGGATATTTTAGTAGCAATGTCTCATGAAGCATTACTTAAATATATTGTTGATTTAAAGGATAATGGAATTTTAATTGTTGATCCTGGAACAACAACTATCGAAGATGTTCAGGATTTTATTGATGAACATAATATTAAAGTTTATAATGCTCCGGCAACCAAAACTGCAATGGATGATATTGGCCTTAAAATTGTGGCTAATATTGTTATGGTTGGAGCTATTACAAAAATTACTGGAGTTATATCTAAAGATGCAGCTATTGAATCAATTAAAGCTAGTGTTCCTACAGGAACTGAAGATAAAAACATAGCTGCTTTTGAAGCAGGATATAATTTCTAATTAGGTGTTATAATGAAATTTTTCGAATATATGGCAAAAAGAATTTTTAATGAGGAAGGAATTCCAATTTTAGAAGGGCATGTTGCCAATTCTGCTGAAGAAGCAACATCTATTGCATCAGATATGGGCGTACCTGTTGCAATAAAATCTCAAGTATTAGTTGGTGGTAGAGGTAAAGCCGGAGGTATTAAATTTGCAGATAACCCTGGTGAAGCATACAAAGTTGCTGATTCATTGATTGGCACTACAATTAATGGTGAAAGAGTACATCAACTTTTAATTGAGAAAAAAGCAAACATTATTAAAGAATTTTTCTTAAGTATATCTATTGACAGAGCCAATAAAAGACCGGTTATTATGGTAAGTAATGAAGGTGGGGTTGAAATTGAAAATTTAGCTAAAACAAACCCTGAAAAGATAATTAAATATCATCCAAATCCTTTAATTGAATTTTTACCATATGAATCCCGTGAAATAGCTCGTAAAATGGGTGTTCCATCAGAGTTAATATCTCCGATGGGTGATGTAATATACAAATTATATAAGTTATTTGAGAAATATGATGCAGAAACCGCTGAAATCAATCCATTGGTATTGACTGACGAGGGATTAATAGCTGCTGATGCAAAATTCGTTGTGGAAAATGACTCATTATACAGACATCCTGATTTGGTAAAACTTGCACGTTATAAGAAAAAAGCAGTAGATTTCGTTAAATTAGATGGGGATATTGCAGTTATCGGTAATGGTGCAGGTTTAACATTGACAGGTATGGACATGATTAAATTCCACGGTGGAGAACCTGCTACTTTCTTAGATATCGGTGGGGGAGCTTCAGAAGAAAGTATTAAAAAATCCCTTAACATAGTACTAAATTATGAACCAGTTAAAGTAGTATTTTTAAATGTTTTAGGAGGAATTACTAAAGCAGATGATGTTGCTCATGGTGTTGTTGATGCTATTAAGGAATCCAAAAGCTTAGTATCAATTGTAATTAGGTTAACTGGTACTAATGAGGAAGAAGGTCAAAGAATACTTGAAGAAGCAGGAATTCCATATGAAATTTCAATGGAAAAAGCAGCTAAAAAAGCTGTTGATCTTTGTAATAAAATTAAGGCTGAAGAATGAAATTTTTTGCCATAAATGGTAGTCACAGAAAAGATGGAAATACTGCTCAGCTTTTAGAAAAAGCTTTGGAAGGAATAAAATCAGTTTGCAGTGATGCTGAAATAGAATCAGTTAATTTATATGATGTTCCTTTTAATGGCTGCAAAAGCTGTTTTGCATGTAAAAAGATTAATGGTCGTCATTATGGAAAATGTGTTTATAAAGATGACTTTAAACCAATCTTGGAAGAAATTGTTCAGGCAGACGGTGTAATACTGGGATCTCCAGTTTACTTTGGTGATGTAAGTGGGGTAATGAGGTGCTTTTTGGAGCGTTTTATCTTTCCATTCTTTGTTTATGATGAGGATATGACTAGCTTAGCTCCAAAAAAGATGGCTATTGGATGTATTTACACTATGAATCTTGATGAGGAAACTGCAAGACAATTTGGCTACCATGATTTATTCGATAAAAATGAATTTGTTTTGGAAAAGATGTTTACAAAACCGTTTCATCTTTATTCCTACGACACCTATCAGTTTGATTATTCAAAGTATAAAATGGATCTTTTTACTGAAGAGGAAAAATTAAAAACACGTAAAATGCAGTTTCCGATTGATTTGGAAAATGCATTTAAATTAGGAGAAAAAATAGCTATTGAAGCAAAACAACGCGGCTGACTTCAGATTCGTTAACTATTTTTTTACCGCAATTTTCTCCTATTTTTTGGGCAAAACTTTTGACTTCATCAAATGTTGGCATATTGTCGGGTGTTAATCTGTGTCTTGATGATCCCACACACATGTATGCTTTTATTTCTACAAAATCTGGGCTGGCTTTTTTAATCAGTTCAGCATACTTTTCAGGATTAGTCATATTTCTTCCCTTAACGCATGTTGTTCTTATGCATGTACGGGAGTTAAAACTAGCTAGTGTATCAAGTGATTGGTTTAAATTATCCCACCCTTCACTAATTTGAGGTTGGCAAACATCATTATATATTTTCTTTGTAGGAGCATCTAAGGAAAGATACAGCTGGTAAGGTTCATTTTCTAAGTTTTTTAATTTGTCTACGCACTGACCATTGCTGACAACAAATGTTGTGAAATTACGGCGGTTAAATTCAGCTATTAATTCATCAATTTCAGGATATAACATCGGTTCTCCAGCCAGTGAAATAGCTGCATTTGTAGGAGTTTTGGATTCTTCTAATTTTTCTTTATTTGCTTTATCATTTCCAAAAAAACCGCAAAGTAAATTATTTTGAGCTTTAACAGCTTCATCAATTATGGTTTTCGGATCATCGTATTCTCCTTCCCATTGGGTTTGGGTATATGACAAATCTCTCCAGCAAAACTCACATTTTTGCTGACAGTTAGGTACTGCAGGAGCCATTTGAAGACATCTGTGACTTTCAATACCATAAAATTTCTCTTTATAACAAACTCCCTTATCTAAGATACTTTGTTTGGTCCAGTGACATATTTTAGCAGCTGCATGATTGTGGCTGCCAACAAATCTGTATCCGCTTGACTCTAATTTTTCTACTTGTTTTTTATTTAATGACATATTTTTAAAAATCCTTAATGCTATGAATTTATTTAGGGCATTATACTAATTTAATATTTTGTTTGTTAGATATGAATGTTAAAATATATTTGCTAATATGGATAATATTATATTATAAAAAGAATTTAAATTATGGTGTTTTAAGTGAAAATTAATGAGTTGGCTGCAGTTATATTCTCTATGTTTATTGTAAAGTTTTTATATGATGCACCTATTGATGCTGTTTTTATTTTGCCTATTTTTTTCATTGGATTTTATTTATTATTTAAATTATCTCCAACATATGATTATTCTAGTTTGTTTAGTACATCTTTGTTTGTTTTAATTCTTGCATTTTTCTTTTTTAGTAGACCAACTTTCATAATAGGCATATTAATTCTAATGGTGGTCTTTTTATTTTATAATTATCCTATTTTTTTATTTAAGAAAGGTTTTAAATGTTATACTGAAAACGATTTTAAAGGCGCTTTAAGATATTATGATAAAGCTTTGGCTTTTTATAAAAAAGTTAAACCAATTTCTATTAATGTGCTTAATGAACCGATTTATATGTTATTGTTTTTCAATAAAGGGGAAGCTTTGTTCACTATTGGAAATTATGAAGGGGCTTTAAATTATTTTAATAAAGCTTTAAATATTCATAATGATAATGGTGATGTTTGGAACAATAAAGGTTTGACTTTAGAGATGTTAAATCGTGATGATGAGGCAATAATGGCTTATGATAATGCAATTAACTATGATTCAGATAATGATTTATATTATTGTAATAAGGGAACTGTTCTTAAAAAATTGAACAGAAATGATGAATCATTAGATTGTTTTAATAAAGCTTTAAAAATTAATCCTGAAAATAAAAATGCTTTAAAAGCTAAAAAAGAGTTAAATTAGATTATTCGTCATAATATTCCCAGCTGTCTCCGTACCTGTCATCATAGTATGCATCATCGTAGTAGTAATCATCACATATGGCATCATCATATGAGTTGTCGTAGTCATAAGAATAGCTGGTTGTAGTGTGGTGTATTGGACTTGAGGTATGGTGGTTATTTTCTTTTTTATCAGCACTGCTGTTTAGATAGCTGTCGCTGATGTTGGTTGTAGGTGGGAGATATTCATCACTTGAATTTAAAGTCTCTTCTTTAGTTGAGGTGTTTGATTCGTAAGCTGTAATGCTGAATAAGCATATAATTGCTGCTAAAACTATACAAAGTTTGGCTGCTTTGTTCATGTATCTCATTTTATCTTGGAAACATATATATTTTGTGTATATTTGGATATTATTCAAAAGTATTTTGGTTAAATTTAAATTATTTCAAATCAAAAATATTAATTAAATCAATGATTTGGGGAATTATTTATGAATACACCAATTGTAATATTAAATTATAAAACTTATTTGGAATCTAGCGGGGAAAATGCATTGGAGTTAGCTCGTGCATTAAAAAGCGCTTCTGAAGAATCTGGTATAACTATGGTTGCAGCTCCACAAGCGGCAGATATTTATAGGATTCAGGATCAAATTTCTTTACCTATTTTTGCACAGCACATTGATCCAATTACTCCTGGAGGACATACAGGTTCTAATTTAATTGAAACTTTAATTGAAGCAGGTATAAGCGGTAGTTTAATTAACCACTCTGAAAATAGAATGAAACTGGCTGATATTGATGAAGTTATACAATTGTGTAAGCAAAATGATATTGAATCCTGTGTTTGTACAAACAATATTGCAACTAGTAAAGCAATAGCTACTTTCAGTCCCGATGCAGTAGCTGTAGAACCTCCGGAACTTATTGGTACCGGTATTCCAGTATCTCAGGCACAGCCTGAAGTTGTTGAAGACTCTGTTAAAGGAGTTAAATCAATCAACAAAAAAATCAAAGTCTTATGCGGTGCAGGAATATCAACTGGTGATGATATGAAAGCCGCAATGGATTTAGGTGCAGATGGAGTTTTATTAGCTTCAGGTATTGTTAAGGCTGAAAATCCTAAAGAAGCTTTACTTGATTTGGTTAGTAAATTATAAAAACTTGTATTTTTATAAATATCTATATTTAATATTTTGAGTGAAATGATGGCTGATAAATTTAATACAATTGATGACTTTGATGTTGAAAATAAAACTGTGCTGGTTAGAATTGATATTAATTCTCCGGTTGATCCTAGTTCTGGAATCATATTGGATGATACAAGATTAAAATTACATGCTAAAACAATTAAAGAATTGTCTAATAAAGGAGCTAAAGTTGTATTGCTTGCTCATCAAAGCCGTCCGGGTAAAAAAGATTTCACAGATTTGTCCCAGCATGCTAATGCATTATCTGACCTTTTGAATTTAAGAGTAAAGTACATAGACTCTATTTTTTCAAAAGCTGCAAAAGAAGCTATTAAACAGTTAAAACCTCATGAAATTCTTTTACTTGAAAATGTAAGGTTCTTTTCTGAAGAATCTTTATCCAGACCTGCTGAAGCTCAGGCAGAAACATTACTTGTTAGGCAACTGTCTCCTGTGATTGATTATTTTGTTAATGATGCATTTGCAGCAGCTCATAGATCTCAGGCATCTTTAGTAGGTTTTACTCTCAACACTCCTTCAGCTGCAGGTAGGGTAATGGAAAAAGAACTGACTGTAATTCAAAATGCACTGGATAATGTGGAACATCCCTGCGTATTCCTGCTTGGAGGAATGAAACCTGATGATTCAATAGATGTTATGGAAAATGTATTAAGTAACGGTACTGCAGATTCTATCTTAACAACAGGTATTGTAGGAAACATTGTTCTTTGGGCTGCAGGTGTGGATATCGGTGAGGTAAACAAGAATTTCATAATAAGCAAAGGATATGAATCAATGGTTTCTAAAGCTGAGGAACTTGTTGAAAAATTCGGAAATAAAGTAAAATACCCTATTGATGTAGCTATTGAAAAAGATGGTGAAAGAAAGGATGTTGACTGTGGGGAAATTCCTAATGAAGCTATTTTTGACATTGGTGTAAAAACAATCAGTTATTATGCAAAAATAATTCGTGATTCAAAAACAGTATTTGCAAACGGTCCGGCAGGTGTATTTGAAGATCCTAAATTTGCAATGGGCACTGAAGATTTGATTAATGCTATGGCTAAATCAAATGCATTTACACTGATTGGCGGAGGCCATATTGCTGCGGCTACTTCAGCTTTAGGTTATGAAGACCAAATGAGTCATTTAAGTAGTGGTGGCGGAGCTTGCATCAGTATGCTTGCAGGTAAAAAACTGGCTGCCGTTCAGGCATTAAGGGATTCAGCAAAAAATAGTAAAAATTAACTATTTTTCGCTTTAAATTCTTTTAATAAATTTTCACTAGCTATTTTTGGGTTTTTAGCTTCCATGATTGCACTAACAACAGATAATCCATCAATTCCGCAATCATTTAATTCATGTGCATTTTCCTGAGTGATTCCTCCAATAGCTACAACTGGAATATCAACAGATTTTACTATTTCTTTTAACTCTTTTTTAGGTACTGATGTTGCATCGTCTTTTGTATTTGTCGGATAAACTGCACCAACACCAATGTAATCTGCGCTGTCCCTCTGAGCTTTTTTTGCTTCTTTGATATTTGCAGCAGATACTCCTAAAATTTTATCTTCACCAATCATTGACCTTGCTGTTTTTGCAGGCATGTCGCTTTGCCCAACATGCACGCCGTCAGCATCAATAGCTAGTGCAATATCAATTCTGTCGTTGATTATTAGAGGCACATTATATTTTTGTGTAATTTCCTTAACTTTCAAGGCCAGATTATAGAAGTCTAATGTTTCAGCTTTTTTTTCTCTAAGCTGAACTACACTAACTCCACCTTTTAGGGACTCTTCTATAATGTTTAAAAATTTTTCTTCATCTTCGCTGTTGTTGGTTACAAGATAAAGTGACAAGTCTAAGTTATTCATAATATCTCAATGTTGCTTTTGTTAATTAAAGTTTGACCATCTAATTTATACAAATAGTCAATTAAATATGCTCTGAAGCTTCCGGTTCCTGCATTTTCAGAATCTACTTTAGATCTTGCCTTTTCACCGGCTATTGTCATTAATAATGCTGCAAGCATTGTTCCTTCAAGAGGGTTGGTTGCTCCAATACAGCTTCCTACAATTGATGACAACATACATCCGCTGCCTGTAATGTAGGGCATCATTTCATCACCATTGTCAATAGCTATTGTAGTTTCACCGTCGGATAATATGTCTATTGGTCCGCTGGCTAATATTACAGTATCTAATTTAGCTGCAAGTTTTGAAATAACATCTGCATTTTCATTTAAATTGTCTTGGGTTATGATGTCACTTTCAGATACGTCTACACCTTTTGCAGTATTTGATTCGGAAATTATTCCGGTTAATTTAGCTATTGTTTTTATTTCAGTTATGTTTCCTCGGATTGCAGCTAATTTATAATTTTCAATAATTTCTAAAGTTACTTTATTTCTTAATTGGCTTATTCCTACTCCGACAGGATCAAGAATAACTGGAGTGTTTATTTTATTTGCTTGAGCAGAACTGATTTTCATAGCTTCAACTTGCTCATGACTTAATTTTCCAATGTTTATTACTAAAGCATCAGCTATTGAAACAACTTCTGCTACTTCTTCAATATCTTCAGACATAATTGGGGAAGCACCAATAGCCAATACTGCATTTGCACAATCATTTACAGTTACAAAATTAGTTATACAGTGAGTTAAAGGGTTTTTACTTTTTACTTCATTTAATAATTCTGGTATTTTTTGAAGTAATTCTTCTTTATTTGTCATGATTTATAATTATAAATCTTTTAGTATTTAATATTTGATGTAAATATTTTTTGAATTAATTTTAATTTAGCTAGTGATTTTTTATTTTTAATTGAACAGTTGATATTATTTTTAAATCTTCTTTGTTTAATTTCATGATTTTTTGATTTTTTCTAATTTTTTTTACAGCTAATTTTCTACAGCAACTATTTTTTTAAAGTTTTTATTTTATTTCCAGCATAATTTGAGATTTATTTTGTATTTAATATTATTAAAATGTTTTATATGGTGTAGGAAATTTGTAATTGTAGTTATTTAACTTTTAAATTAATATAAATATAAAATTTTTATTGTAAATAAATTGTTATTACTGAAAAATAATGTATTTAATATTAGTTTAACAATATAATTAATAATGGAGAGTATTGAAATGTCTAAAAGTTTGAAAGAAATATTATCTACTCCAATTAAAGATACTACTGTTAGTGAAATAAGACTGCAAGTGGTTGTTGGTCTTCCTTTACCTTTAATTATTATTTATTTCATATCTCTTTTTTCACCCTATTTTATTTCATTTTCATTTGGGTTTTTAGTTTTGGGGGTGTATATGTTTTTTATAAAAAATATTGAAAATCATTTTGATTTATATAGTGAAGAAGAAGGTAAAAAGTATTCTTTTGAGGGTTTATGTGTAGAATCTTTACTTATAGGTTTGATAGCATTTACTTCATTTCTTCCTTTTTATTATCATTTTAATAAAAGTTTTGGTTTGGGGGTAAGTTTTGGTTTTCTCATACCAGGTATTTTAATTTTTATTAGGAGGAAAATTTTTACAGAATCCAGTCGAATAATTGAAGATGATGATAATTTAGAATTAGGTTATCATCCTCTGGCTTATTATATATTAGGTATTGTTTGCGGTTTTAGATTATTATCTTCATCTGCATTGTTGTTTATTAAATATTTTACTAAAGGATATCCATCATTGTTAACATCAATCATATTTTTAATAGTGTCTATTTTATATTTGATATTAATTTTAAGTCCAGATTTGATTAATAAAGTCATACATTTTGATCTTAGAAAGGAGTCTTCTTTTGTTATGTATTTCATATTATGTAATATTGTAGTTGAAATGTTAATTTTTATTGCAAAGTTTTTGGTAAATTTTTCTTAAAAAATTTATTAATATTTTAAGTGGAATCCCAATTAAAGATGTTGAAATGTATTATAAATTTTCTAAACCAGGCAAATGGGAAAAGGGTCATGTTCAAAATATTGGTAAGCATGATATAACTTTTAATTCACTTAATGGTGGTGGAGATAATGGATCTGACATTCATGGAACTTTTGAAGGTGTGGGTAGGAGCATAAAGGAGAAATATGATTCTTTGGTTTTTAATATTGCTAATAAAAATTTTAAATCTGCAATTATTGATTTTAATAAAATACTGCATGTACCTTTTTATTATCTGTTAGATGGTTTTGTTTCATTATTAAAAGAGGGATACAATTTTAAAGAAGGTGTTGATAAGATTATTTATAAATAAATTGTTTTTTGTACATTTAGAATTATATTTATATTTAATTCTTCAGTATTTAAATTTAGAATATTCTCATGTAATTTAATATGGTGTTTGGATGGATAAAGATGTAATTATTTTGTTGGTGAATGGATTTTGTGTTATTGTAACTGTATATTGTTTTGTTTCAGATTATTATGTGATTGCATTGGTAGGTATGGTTAGTAATTTTTTTCTTTCATTTTATAAATTAATATTTGGCCGTTATTTCTTTTCAATAGGGATTAAAGCTAAAAATAATAAAAATTATAAAAAAGCAATAAATTATTTTAATAAAGGTTTTCAGGTTTATCCTAGTTTTTCTGGATTTTTGGTTAATTTGGGATTGATATATTTTGATTTAAAAGATTATGAAAAAGCCATTGTATATTTTGATAAAGCAATTGATGGGGGAGATAATAATGATTGGCTTTATTTAAAAAGGTTTGAGGCATTTTATAATTTGGGCAGGTATTATTCTGCACGCATGTCTTTAAATGAAGATATTTTAAAAAATCCTACACCTAAATGGGTTATGCATGGCAAAGTAGCTATGATGATGCGTTTTAAGGGATATCCTTTCTATTTAATACATGATGGCCATGTTAAAGTTTCACGACCTTTTAATGTTGGAGGTTATAGGGCACATTATAAATTTAAAGAGCTTGCATATAATGAGCGCATGGTTTATTTTAGAAAATTTATTAAATGGAATCGTGGATGTGAATGATGTTAATATTTTTTTATTGGAATACTTAAATAGATGGAGATTTAAATTATTTTAGTAATTTGTTTAGTTTATAATCAGTATATATTGTTGGTGCAGTTTAATGGGTTTATATTTGGTTGTTATTTAGGTGAAAATTTGAGTTAATGTGTTGTATATATGTTATATGGTTCTTAGCAATTTTCTGTTATTATAAATGGATATTTTTTTTAAGATTTGTGAATTAAATTGCGGGGGAGTGGATTTTAATGGAGTCTAAAGAGTTAATTGTAACTATGTTGTGTTATATTGGTGTTTTATTGGAAATTTGTATTGAATACGTTATTAATCGTTGTCATTATTTCGGATGGTATGAATTGGGTTTTAATTGTTGTGTTTTTGCTATGGTTCTTATTGTTGTTTTAGTGGTATGTTGGATTTATTTTTTATTTGTAAAAGGATATACAAATAATTATATGGGGTTACTTCCGTGGGTATTTGTATTTTTTAGTATTTTGAAAAATATTTTTTTCCCTATATGAATTTTCATTATCTATAATTTTTGTATGTTATTTTGAAAGAGTCTTAATTTAGTATTAGAAAAGTATTTAAATAAGTTTATACAAAAGTTTATTTGTTATCTTAATTTCATCATGCCTCGATAGCTCAGTCTGGTGGAGCGCGAGACTTGTAATCTCGTGGTCGCGGGTTCAATTCCCGTTCGGGGCTTTCTATTTTGTGTTTTTTGGTACACATATTATGGTTGCATTTTTTTTAAAACCATGTAATCCATAACATTTATATACTATGAGGTATAAAATAGGTAATGTATGATGTATTGTTATGCATCATGTCTGTATTAGTGGGACCGTAGGGTAGCTTGGTCGATCCTTTGGGCTTTGGGAGCCTGAGACTCCGGTTCAAATCCGGGCGGTCCCATTTTTATGTCCCGCCTTAGCTCAATTTGGCAGAGCGTTGGACTGTAGATCCAAATGTTGCTGGTTCAAGTCCGGCAGGCGGGATTTGATTACTTTATTAAATTGATTATATTTGTGGTTATGGAAAATTAATTTTTCCGAAACCTTTATATATGATGTTAAATATAGTAATTAATGGTGTATGGTTAATACTGTTTGATTAGCTATACTGTATTTTAAGTATTTCCTGCCTTGGTGGTGTAGGGGCTATCATGTGGGCCTGTCGAGCCCGCGACTCGGGTTCAAATCCCGGCCAAGGCGCTTAATATTTAAATGTTGTATGTGAGGGCCCGTAGCTCAGTCTGGCAGAGCGCTTGGCTTTTAACCAAGCGGCCGCGGGTTCAATTCCCGTCGGGCCCGTTTTCTAATTTTATATTTTAACTTTTCTAGCTGGAGGAATTATATATTGACAATTAATATTCAAGAACATATGCTTGTACCTAAGCATGAAATAATGACTGATTCTGAAATTGAAGATTTAAAAAATAGTGCTGACTATGATATTGAAAATCTTCCTAGAATTAAAGTTGATGATCCTGTTGTAAAAGATATTGATGCTAAAGAAAATGATATTTTAAGAATTACTCGTGAAAGTGATACTGCAGGTACTTTTGTTACTTATCGTATTGTAAAAAGTTAGTTATAATGTTAGAATAGTAAAATTTAGTATAATAAGTTTATTTCTGTATTTTTTTATTGTTTTTTGGAAATTCATTATAATAAATTTGAACTTAGTTTGAGAGGAATTATCTTAATAGAGATAGTTAGGAGTAAATTAAGAATAATAATCAAATGAAGAATTTTAATTAGGTTTCCTAATCTTATTTTTATTTAGTTAATTATTTTTAAGGTGTTTTATAGAATGCTGGAGGAAGTCCATGACAGAGAATAACTGGAAATTAGTTGATGCATTTTTTGATAAATATGATTTAGTTGACCATCATATTAAATCATACAACGATTTTATAAATAGTGGGATTCAAAATATCATAGATATTACTGAACCTATTACTTTAGAAAACGGTAAATATACTTTAAAAACCGGTAAACTCTTTATTGAAAAGCCATTCACTAAAGAAGCAGACGGTTCCAAAAGTATGATTTATCCTGCTGAAGCAAGACTTAGGAATTTAAATTATTCTGCACACATGTATCTTGAGATGGCATTAAATGAAGAAGGAGAAGACAATCCTTTAGAAAAAGTATATATTGGTGAATTGCCAGTAATGCTTAAATCAGATATTTGTCATCTTCATGGTCTTAGTGATGAAGAATTAATTGAACAGGGTGAAGACCCTCAAGATTTAGGTGGTTACTTCATTGTAAACGGTTCTGAAAGAGCTGTTGTAACAATGGAAGAAATTGCACCAAATAAAATTATTCTTGAGCGTATTGGTGATGTTGAAGACAGAAGAGCTAAGGCTATTGTAACTTCTATTAAAAGTGGTTTCAGAGCAAGAATTTCTCTTGAATATAAAAAACCACGTAAAAGCGGAGTATTTTTAAGGATTTCTTTCCCTTATGTTCCAGGGGAAATTCCACTTGTTATTTTATTAAGAGCTCTTGGTTTGGCTACTGATCAAGAAATTATTACTGCAATTTCCAATGATCCAAATTTCCAAATGATTATTGCAGATGATATTCAGGTATCCCTTTCTCAATTGAAATTAGATCAAAAAGAAATGGACGGCATGGATAAAGAAGAAAGAAGACAATATTTACAATTGGCTGCTATTAAATACATAGGTAATCGTGTAGCTAAAGGTATGACTGAAGAATACCGTATTAAACGTGCTGAAGATGTAATTAACCGTTACTTATTACCTCACATGGGTATTGAATCAGAAAGACGTGAAGCTAAAGCTACTTATTTAGCTGAAATGACTGAAATGTTGCTTCAGGTTATTGATGAACAAAGAGAACCTCACGATAAGGACCATTACACAAATAAAAGACTCAGAGTATCTGGAGATTTAATGGAAGATTTATTCAGAGTTGCTTTTACAAGTTTAACCAGAGATATGAGTTATCAACTTGAAAGAAGTATTTCTCGTGGTAAAGAGCTTTCAATCAAACAGGCAGTTCGTAGTGATGTTTTAACTGAAAATATTAAACATGCTATTGCAACTGGTAACTGGGTTGGTGGAAGAGCAGGTGTAAGTCAATTATTAGATAGGACTAGTTATATGGGAACTCTTTCTCATTTAAGACGTGTTGTATCTCCTTTAACAAGAAGTCAACCTCACTTTGAAGCAAGGGATTTGCACCCAACACAATTTGGTAAGATTTGTCCGAACGAAACCCCAGAGGGTCCTAACTGTGGTCTGGTAAAGAATTTAGCTTTAATGTGTAATATTTCTGAAGGTTCTGATGAACAAGAAATCATTGATGTTATTAAAAAGATGAATGTTTTAGAGGATTAAAGGAACGATAATATGGATAGTGCTAAAATTTATATTAATGGAGAACTTTTAGGATATTGTAAAGACCCTGAAAGTTTCACCAATGAAATGAGAGAAAAAAGGAGAAATGGTGAGGTTTCTCATGAAATGAATATTACTTATTATGATAAAAATAATGAGATTTATATATTCAATGACCCAGGTAGGGCAAGAAGACCATTAATCATTGTTAAAGATGGTAAACCAGTTCTTAGTGATAAACATTTAGAAAAAGTAGCTAAAGGCGAATTAAAATGGGATGATTTAATAGACAATGGTTTTATTGAATACTTGGATGCTGAAGAGGAAGAAAACTCCTATATTGCTATGAGTATTGCTGATTTAAATGAAGAACATACTCATTTGGAAATTGACCCGGCTACTATGCTTGGAATTTGTGCAGGTATTATTCCGTTTTCCGATCACAATTCTTCACCAAGGAATACTATGGAAGCAGGTATGACAAAACAAGCATTAGGATTATATGTTTCTAACTATGCATTACGTACAGATACAAGGGCTCACTTATTACACCACCCGCAAACTCCTATTGTAAAAACACGTATTATTGATTCAACTAATTATGACAAAAGACCATCAGGTCAGAACTTTGTTGTAGCTCTTATGTCTTACGAAGGATATAACATGGAAGATGCAATGGTTATTAACAAAGGTTCTCTTGAAAGAGGATTAGCTAGGTCTTCATTTTTCAGAGCTTATGATACTGCTGAAAAAAGGTATCCTGGTGGACAAGAGGATAAATTTGAGGTTCCTGATAAAAACATTAAAGGTTACCGTTCCGAAGATGCTTATAGGCACTTAGATGATGACGGTGTTGTTAACCCGGAATCATATGTTGAATCTGGTGATGTATTAATCGGTAAAACTTCACCACCAAGATTCTTGGAAGAAATCGACGAATTTGGTACTGTAGCTGAAAAAAGAAGGGAAACTTCTGTAACAGTAAGACACGGTGAAAAAGGCATCGTTGATGCTGTTCTTTTAACTGAAACTGTTGAAGGAAGCAGATTGGCTAAAATTAGAGTAAGAGATACCAGGCAACCTGAATTTGGGGATAAATTTGCATCAAGGCACGGTCAGAAAGGGGTTCTTGGTTTAATATTATCTCCTGAAGATGTTCCTTTTACAGAATCTGGTGTTGTTCCTGATTTAATTGTTAACCCTCACGCTATTCCTTCCAGGATGTCTGTAGGACAAGTGCTTGAGATGGTAGCAGGTAAAGCAGGCTGTCTTGAAGGTGAACGTGTTGACGGAACTCCATTCAATACAGAACTTGAAAAAGAAATCAAACAACAGCTTAAAAATCACGGATTTGAATCTGCAGGTTGCGAATCATTATATAATGGTGTAACCGGAGAAAGAATCGAAGCTGAAATATTTGTTGGTGTGGCATATTACCAAAAATTACACCACATGACTACTGATAAAGTTTATGCTCGTTCAAGAGGTCCTGTACAAGTTCTTACCCGTCAGCCTACTGAAGGAAGAGCTCGTGAAGGTGGTTTAAGGTTTGGAGAAATGGAAAGAGATTGTCTTATTGCACACGGTGCAGCTCTTACATTAAAAGAAAGACTTTTAGATGAGTCTGACAAATATGAAGCTATTGTCTGTGAAAATTGTGGTATGTTAGCAGTATATGATAAGAATAAAAATAAAAAGTACTGTCCAATTTGTGGAGATGTTGAAACTTATCCGATAGAAATTTCATACGCATTTAAATTATTATTAGATGAACTTAAGAGTTTATGTATTTTCCCTAAATTAGTTTTAGGAGACAAAACATAATTATATAATATGAAGGAGTCAATATTTTGAAAGGATTTATAAAAAAAATCAAACAAATTAACTTTGGGCTTATGTCTCCTGAGGATATTCGTGAAATGTCAGTAGTTAAAATTGAAACTCCTGATACTTACGATGAGGATGGTTATCCTATTGAAAATGGTTTAATGGATCCTCATTTAGGGGTTATTGATCCAAGTTTAAAATGTAGGTCTTGTGGTTACAGAGGTGGAGAGTGTCAAGGACACTTCGGTAGTATTGAGTTAGCTAGACCTGTTATTCATGTTGGTTTTGGTGATATAATTCACAAAATTTTACGTTCAACATGTAATGAATGTGGTCGTGTTTTATTAACTGATGATGAAATCTTCAAATACACTGAAAAGATTAAAGATGCTCAAAATCATCATGAAAATTTAACTAAGATTTTAAAAGAGATTTATAATGAAGCTCGTCGTGATGTTTGTCCTCACTGTGAAGCAGCTCAGGATGATATTACTATTGATAAGCCGGTTTCCATTGTTCAAAAAATGGAAGGTGAAGATTATAAATTAACTGCTAGTGAAGTTCGTGAAAGGCTTGAAAGGATTTCTGATGAAGATGCTTTTGTTTTAGGTGTTAATCCTGAAGTAGCTAGGCCAGAATGGTTAGTTTTAACTGTTTTACCTGTTCCTCCAGTTACTGTAAGGCCTTCTATTACTTTAGATACTGGTGAAAGGTCTGAAGATGATTTAACTCACAAACTTGTTGATATTTTACGTATTAATCAAAGATTAATTGAAAATATGGAAGCAGGTGCTCCTCAACTTATTGTTGAAGATTTATGGGAGTTATTGCAATACCATGTAACTACTTACTTTGATAATGAAGCTAGTGGTGTTCCTCCTGCAAGACACAGGTCTGGAAGACCTTTAAAAACTTTAGCTCAAAGGTTAAAAGGTAAAGAAGGTAGGTTCAGAAGTAATTTGTCTGGTAAAAGGGTTAATTTCTCTGCCCGTACTGTAATTTCACCAGATCCAAACATCAGTATTAATGAAGTTGGTGTTCCTGAAATGATTGCAAAAGAGGTTACTGTACCTGCTTATGTAAATGACTGGAACATGGATGAAATGAGAACATATATTGAAAACGGTCCTAATGTTCATCCCGGAGCCAACTATGTTATAAGAACTGACGGAAGGAAAATCAGGGTTTATGATGAAACTAAAGACATGATTTTAGAGAAGTTAGAACCTGGTTATATTATTGAAAGACACCTGAAAGATGGTGATATGGTTTTATTCAACCGTCAGCCTTCTCTTCACAGAATGTCTATGATGGCTCATGAGGTAAGGGTTTTACCTTATAAGACTTTCCGTCTTAATTTATGTGTATGTCCTCCTTACAATGCAGATTTCGATGGGGATGAAATGAACATGCACGTTTTCCAAACTGATGAGTCCCGTGCTGAGGCTAAGTCTTTAATGCGTGTACAGGAACATATTTTATCTCCAAGGTTTGGTGGACCTATTATTGGTGCTATTCACGACCACATTTCCGGAGCATATCTTTTAACAAAACCAGGATCTGAATTTAGCGAAGAACAGGCACTGCAGATAATCAGAAAATCACATTTGTTCAATAATGAAAATGTTGATCCTAAACACTTAAAACGTAAACATGAAAACTGGACTGGTAAAGAGTTATTCTCTTTATTACTGCCTGATGATTTGAATCTTGTTTATAAGGCGGAGATTTGTCAGAAATGTGATGTTTGTAAAGAAGAAGCTTGTGACATTGATGCTTATGTTGTAATTGAAAATGGTGAACTTAAACATGGTGTTATTGATGAAAAAGCTTATGGTTCTTTCTCTGGACGTATTTTAGATAAAATTGTTAAAGAGTATGGTCCTGCTAGAGCTAGGGAATTCTTAGACAGGTCTACTGATTTAGCTATCTGTGGAATTATGAAAACAGGAATTACCACAAGTACCAATGATGAGGAAATTCCTGAAGAAGCTCAGGAAAGGATTAATGAGCATTTAAGAGAATCTGAAAATAAGGTAGATAAATTAGTTGAAGCATATGAAAATGATTATCTTGAAGCTTTACCTGGTAGAAGCCTTGAAGAAACTTTAGAGATGAAGATTATGCAAGTGCTTGGGGAAGCTAGGGATGTATCTGGTCAAATTGCAGAAAACTACCTTACTATGGAACACAACCATTCTGTAGTTATGGCACGTACCGGTGCTAGGGCATCTATGTTGAACCTTACTCAGATTACTTCCTGTGTAGGACAACAGTCTGTTCGTGGTGGCCGTATCCACAGGGGTTATATTGACAGGACTTTACCTCACTTCCGTAAAAATGAGTTAGGTGCAAAAGCAAAAGGATTTGTACATTCAAGTTATAAAAAAGGTTTGGATCCAATTGAATTCTTCTTCCACGCTATGGGAGGAAGAGAAGGTCTTGTAGATACAGCGATTCGTACAGCACAATCCGGTTATATGCAAAGAAGACTGGTAAATGCACTTCAGGATTTACAAGTTAAACCATCCGGACTTGTTACTGATAACCAGGGAATGGTTATTCAACTTATGTTTGGTGAAGACGGAGTAGATCCGGCTAAAAGTGACTTTGGTAAAGCAGCTGACTTAAATAAAATCATAGATGAAAATAGGTTAGGAGATGCTAATCCAAACTATGATTCAGGTGTTGAACAAGAGGGTAAATAGGTGTAACTATGGATGATGCAATAATTAAAAAAGTGGAAGATGCTTTACTTAAAGCTGAAATAAACTTTGATGCAAGATTTGTTGAAAACGGAATTGTTGACCCGTCAAGTCGTGTAAAATTCCCTGAAAAATATGTGGATGATTTAGCATCTGCTTATGTTAACAGACATTTATCTGACGATGAGTTAGATATGCTTATTGGGGAGCTTAAAACTGCCTATGAACGAGCTCATGTTGAAGCTGGTGAGGCTGTTGGAACAGTAGCTGCACAATCTGTAGGTGAACCGGGTACTCAGATGACTATGCGTACTTTTCACTATGCAGGGGTAATGGAATTAAACGTAACATTAGGTCTTCCAAGACTTATTGAAATCGTTGACGCAAGAAAAAAAATAGCTACTCCAACAATGGATATTTACTTTACTGAAGAAAAACGTCATGATGAAGAATTCGTCAAAACTTTAGCTAATAAAATTGGTAAAAGTACAGTAAACGATGTTCTCAGTGATTTCAGTTTAAATTATGCGGATATGAAAGTTGAAGCAGTTTTAGACGAAAGAAAAATTGAAGATAAAAGACTTGATCTTGATGAAATTCTTGCTAAAATTCAGAAAAACTTTAAAAAAGCTGATATTAAGGATAATCTCAAGATTGTTGTCGAACCGCCAAAACGTGAAATTAGGGAACTCCGTCTTTTAGCAGACAAATTCCGTGATTTACAGATAAGTGGTATTAAAGACATTGGAAAAGTCATTATCCGTAAAGATGAAAGAGAATGGATTATGCACACTGAAGGTTCTAATCTTAAAGATATTCTCTCTATGGACGGTATTGACACATACAGAACTACTACAAATGACATTCATGAGATAGAAACTGTATTGGGTATTGAAGCAGCTCGTCAATCAATTATTAACGAAGCAAGAAATACTCTTGAAAACCAAGGTCTTAGTGTTGATGTTAGACACATTATGTTAGTTGCAGATATTATGACTTCTGAAGGAGAAGTAAAATCCATTGGTAGACATGGTATTAGTGGTGAAAAATCAAGCGTTTTAGCTCGTGCAGCTTTTGAAGAAACTGGTAAACATTTACTTCGTGCAAGTATTCGCGGTGAAGTTGATGATTTAACTGGTATCATCGAAAATATTATTATTGGACAACCAATACCTCTTGGTACCGGTTCAATCGGTGTCAAAATGGCAAATAAAAATGAATAGGAGGCTAGATGATGGACGTAGATAGAAGTATCAGGGTAGCTGTCGATACTGGTGATGTGACATTAGGCTCTGAAAAATCAATTCAATCTTTAAAATTAGGAAAAGGTCAGCTTGTAATTGTTGCTGCAAACACTCCTAAAGATATTGTTGAAGATGTTGAATATTATACAAATCTTTCAGATATCCCATCATACACTTACGAAGGTTCAAGTGTAGAATTGGGTTCTGTCTGTGGTAAACCATTTACAGTTGCTACATTAATCGTTAACGATCCAGGAGATTCTACTATATTAGATGATTTGAGGTAGATTCATATGTCTATTAAATTCACTGCAAATGAAATTAGATACATAGCTCTTTTTGAAAACATGACTGGAGCAATGGTTAAAGATTGTATTATCGATGATGAACATGGTAAAGTCACATTTGTCGTGAAAAACGGTGATATGGGATTAGCTATTGGAAAAGGCGGAAGCACTGTTTCCAAAGTTCAAAGAGCAGTAGATAAAGGAATTGAAATCGTTGAATTATCCGACGATCCGATTCAATTTATTAAAAATCTTTTATCCCCTGCAGAAGTACAAGGTGTTAAAGTACTTCAGAAAGAATCAGGTGAAAAAATAGCTACTGTTACAGCAGATAATACCAACAAACGTATTGCTATCGGTAAAAACGGTGTCAATATTGAAAGAGCTAAGTTAATTGCAAAAAGACAACACAATATAAACAATATTATTTTAAAATAGCTATTAATTTAGCTATTTATTTTTACTTTTTTAAAATGAGATAGAAAATCTATTTTGCTTTTTTATTGTATGTTTTGATTTTTGTTTAGGTTTATTAGTTCTGTCAGTTTTGTCACTGATTTTTAATTTTTTGTAAGTGTTGTTTACTATTGTATTTTTTATTTTACTTATTTTTATATTTTTATTATATTTCCATTACTTAAATTTTTTAAATTATGATCTATAATAATAATTGTTTTATTGTTACTTAGTTCATTTAAACATTCATATATTTCTTTTGTTGTTTTGTAATCAAGGGAATTTGTAACTTCATCTATTAATATAATTTTTGGATTTTTTAATAAGATTCTTGCTAAGGATATTTTTTGTTTTTCTCCAGAAGATAAATTTACTCCACTTTCATTGATATAAGTATTATAACCATTAGGTAATTTTTCTATTAATTTATCTAATTTTATTTTTTTAATAATATTTTCAACATCTTTTTTTTTAACATCAACTTTATCCAAAATTATGTTGTTATAGATAGTATCTTCAAAAAGATAAGGTTCTGGGAAAATTAGAGATATGTTTTCATTTATACTTTTTGAGGAAATATTTTTTATATTTTGTTCATCAATTAATATTTCTCCTTTATGAGGGTTATAAACTCTACAAATTAATTTTAAGAGAGTACTTTTTCCACTTCCATTTTTTCCAATTAAATAATTTAATCCAGGATAAAAAATAATATTAATATCTTTCAATAATTCTTTTGAATTTTCATAACTGAAACTAAGATTTTTAATTTCTATTTTTCCTTTTTTAATATTTAATGCATCTTTTGATAATTTAGTGTTTTTATTTAATTTATATAATTCATTTATTCTAATTATTGCAGGTTTTATTTTTTTATAATTTATCCAATTCATGCTAAGTTCGGTAATTGGTGAAAAAATTAAGTAAATATATGACATAAAAAGAGCAAGTTTCCCTATTGTCAATTCTTTATTAATAATTAATAACCCTCCATAAATAATTAAAATTAAAATAGGGATTACAGTGATAATTGATTCAAATGAAAAATTTATTGAAGTTATTTTTGCACAATTTAATATATTTTTTTTATATTCATTTGTTTTTAGGTTATATTTATCTAAAAATAATTTTTCTATACCAAATGAATTGATAAATTCTTTGCTTGTAAAAATTTCTTTAAATAATGAGAATAATTCACTATTGTTTTTAAGTATTTTCATTTCAATTTTTTCAATTTCATCCCCAATGATATAAGATATGAAAATGTATATTATAATGGGTGTTAAAATCAAAATTGTTAATTTTGTATGTATATAAAACATTATTAATAATGGAACTACAATTACAAAAATGTTTAAAATAATTTTAGGAATAATTAAACTTATTAAGTTTATTATTAACCGTAAATTGTCTGTAAGTCTGCTTATTGTATCTCCTGTATTCATATATTTATGACTTGTTAATATTATGGATATTAATTCTGAACTTTTTTCTTGAAATATGATGATATTTACATATTCAGTATAATAATTTGATAAAAATGATGCAATAGTAGATAGAGCATAGGACAAAATTAATATAATTAATATTAAGTTAAACAACTTCTTTTCATTATTCATAATTACATTATCAATAATGTATTGTAGTAAAATGGGGTTTATTAATATGAAAATATATGTGATTAAATTTAAAATACTCAAAATCAGTATTTCTTTTTTATATTTCATAATAAAGGTTTTCATTAGAAAGCCTCTGCTTTTTTAAGTATATTATTGGCTACACTTTCAACTAAATCCATTTTCAATGCAAAGGAAATATTATTGCTATCATAAATTGAAATAGTGTTCATGCCAATTATTTCTCCTTTAAGATTAAGAAGGGGGCCTCCAGAATTGCCAGGATTTATGGTATTGTCAATTTGAATAACATTAGGTATAATTTTTCCATATTCATTTTTTAATGAATGATCTAAAGAACTTATAATTCCCATTGTTGAAGAAAAATCTAATCCAAAGGGCATCCCTATGGATATAACTATATTTCCTGTTTTTAAATCTTTTGAATTAAATTTTAATAATTTAACAGATTTCAATGGTTTAATTTTTAGGATACAAATATCATAATCGATATTTTTACCAATAATTGTGGGGGAGTATTTTTTTCCATTTATTAATTCGATTTTTAAATTATCCGTATTTTCTACGACATGTGCATTTGTTATAATATAATTATTTTTTAAAAAAAAGCCACTACCACATAGTTTATTTGTTGTTGTTTTTTTTAAAAAACCTTTCTTTTTTGAGGTTGTGATTTTAACTACATTTTGTTTAGCATTTTCAATTGTAGTTATTATTTTATTTTCTATATTCATTAAAATTCACTTCCGTTCCTTTAATTATCATTTTTTTAATAATTGTTAATTTAAATGGTATTTTATTTTCAATTTTCATTAATATGTTTAAATCATCTATTGTAAATCCTTTTATAATCATTAATGTGATTAAATAAAGGGGGAATAAAAATATTAATCCTATGTAAAACCCAATTAAGTTTTTGGGTAAAATTAATAAAAATATAGCGATTATTATTCCAGCAAATAATATTTTTAAATAATGGGCTATGTTAAATTTTAGTGAAATGTGTTTATTTAAATAGATTAATGAAATTAATGTCATTGTTGCTGTTGTTAATGTAGTGGAGATAGCACCACCATTTACCCCAAAATAAGGGATGAATATAAAGCTTAAAAGTAATATTTGGATAAAACCTCCAATTAAAAGATACATTGAACTTTTTGGTTTACCTGCACCTTGAATCATACTTGAAGTTATTGCAAATATAGAATAAAAAAACATTCCTAATGTTAAAATTGTTAAAACATTTGCACCTTTTGAATAAAATGGTTTGGTGAAAAACATCACTAACAATACTTCTTTAGAAAAAATCATTATAAATAAACATATTGGTACCATTATGATTAAGTTATATCTTAAAGCATTAAACATATATTTTTTAAGTATATTTGTATTTTTTGATGCAAACATTTCAGATGTTACAGGTAATATTGTAGTAGCTAAAGAATTAGAAATCATCAGGGGTAGTCTTGCAATAGGTTCTGCTATTCCAAAATATCCAACTTCAGAGATTGTAATGAATAAAGGCATTATTGTGGTGGTCATACTGTATATTCCTATTTCTGAAATTGCAGTTAAAATAACTGGAATTGAAAAGGAGATTATTTTATAAGCAATTTTTATTTCTTCTTTAAAATCCATTTTTAATTTTAACATTCCTTGGAAGATGTCTAAAAAATATTTATGTAAAATTATAATAACTGAGATTAATGAAGAGAAAAAACCAATTACACTACCAAATATGGCACCTACAACTGAAAAACCAAGTATAATTAATATGATAGCTGATAAAATCATAGTGATCTGTTCAATAGCTCGACTTGTTAAGATATGTGTCATTTCATATGTTCCTTGAAATATTCCTCTAAATACACCTACAATAGCACTAAATGGGACGATTAAACCTATAATTTGTAAAGGTAGTAATAGTGATTTGTTATTATAAATTTTAACAAGTAAAGGTGCTATAAAAAAAATCATTAATAGTCCAAAAGTTATTCCTAATAAGATTGCAATTTTTATAGAAACTAATATGAGTTTATAGGAATTTTCTTTTTGATTTGTAGCATTATATTCTGACACATATTTACTTATGGTTGGAGGCAATCCTCCTGCTGCTAATGTTTGCAATATATTTTGAAAAGGAGAGATAATTGTTAAAATACCATAAGCATAGTTGTTTAGAAGATAAACCATTAAAAATTTGTATATGTAGCCACCTATTTTAAAAAATACATTTCCAAATAAAATAGCTAAATTATTTTTAAGAAAATTATTAACCATAATTTCAGCTCATAAATCTACACAATGTTTTAGAATTGGCTATTTGGCTTATTTCTTCTTCTAATGCTCTACAATCAGTACACAAGTAACGAAATTCACATTTTTTACAATTTTCTATATAATCTAAATTTTTTCTCCAATAAATATATATTTTTTCCTTATTTTTCTGAAAGAAATTTAGGAGGTTTTTATTTTTTATGTTTCCCCATTTTTTGGTTCTTAACATTGGGCAAGGATGTACAGTTCCTTTAGAAGAAATGAATATTGATTTTCCTAAACAGGGATGAAACTCAATATTATGGAAAAACGAATCGATATTAAACTCAAAGTTGTTATTTAAATTAGGATTATATAACTTTTTTTGAGTTAAAAAATCAGGCATATATGAGGTATTGTCCATATTTTTTAATTTTTCATAAAAAATTTCTTCGCAATTTTCTGGCACTATTACTAAATAAGTTATATTTTCTAAATTAAATAGGTTTTCTTTATTAAAATCATTTAAATCAATTTGAATTATTAAATGTATAAAACTATTTTTTAAACTATTTATTATTTTTTTGGAGATATTTTTGTAGGATATAGTTATGTAAATTTCTTTAAATTTATATTTTGAATAACTTAATATTTTTAGAACCATATCCCAATTTAGTGTTAAATTACCTCCAGTTAAATATAATTCCTCACAACCTAAATTACTAATGCATTCAATTATTTCATGAAATTCCATTAAGTTTAGTCTTTCACCTTTTTCTTTAAAAATGTTACAACCTAAACATCCTAAACTTCTTTTCATTTTTTGATTACCGCAATACAAACAGTTTTTATCGCACACACTATTTATTTCTAAAAAAAATTTCTTAAAATTAAATTCAATTTCATCTGTATGGGTTATATTTGTGGTTCTTATTTTTTGTATATATGGTAAATGTTCATAAAATGTTCCGAGACAGGCATTTTCTAATTCTTCGTATAATCTGTGAGATTCTATTTCGTTATTTTTCTCTGATTTTATTATTATTTTTGTTTCATCTTTATTAAGATGATAAATTTTACCATTGAATGAATCACAAATTATACTTCCATTTTTTCCAACTACAAATAAACATTCTGGATTTAATTTAAAATACATTTAATCTCTCCAGTTATATAACTTTTCGTAACGAATGTGTTTTTTCTCAAGATTACTCTGATGTATTTCCATAAATTGCAATGCATTTGAAAAAAAACTTATTTCATTTTCAATGTTTTGACAAATATCAGTTGCGGGTTTAAAATCAATATCGTCAATGAATTGCTTATAACATTTTTGACAAAAATTTGACATGTAACATGTTGAACATTTATCAAGTTTTTTGTTAAATTTGTCAATTATTTTTATAATTTTATTAAAATTTAGTCCATTATTTACATTTCCAATGTTGCTAATATCTGTTGGGGGGACTCTTTCACAGGTATAAAATTCTCCTTCAACACTTACAAAAATTTTATCACTAGGAACACAACTACCAGTAAATTTTACAAAATTTCGAGAAAATGAAAGAATGTTAGATTCAAATATCCATTTTATAATTGGTTCTTCAATTAGGTGATATAAATAAGAATTATTGTCATTATTCGTGTCATATTCATTTAATAATTTAATAATTCTTTTTTCATATGTATTATAATCAAGCTTATTAAATTGATTATAATATTTTTTAGTATATTGTGTATCAACTTCAGATAATGATATAACTTTAATTAATTTTTTTTTAAAAAATTCATGACAATTTAAAAAATGAGTCTTATAATCAAAGACAGGTGAAACATATATTTTTTCATATTTTTTATCTAAAATATATTTAACATTACTAAAAACTTTATTAAATGTTGTTTCTCCTGTTTGTGTTATCCTTTTCCGATTATGCTCCTTTTGATCACCATCAAGGCTTACAGTAATTAAAAATTCATTATTTATTAACCAATCCGAAATTTTTTTATCTAAAAGAAAACCATTGGTGGTTATATTAAATTTAACTTCATAATCATATATTGATTTAATATAATCTACAGACTTTTTGATTAAATCAAAATTTAATAGAGGTTCACCTCCATAAAAACAAAATACGGGCACTCTAAATATATTATATTTTATTCCTTTTTTAATATATTTTAAATAAATGTTAATAGCTTTTTTGGAGGTTTCAAAATCCATATATTTTAATGAATGATTACGATTATTATTGAACTCTTCTGAAAATGTACAATATTTGCATCTAAAATTACAATCTTCTGTAACTGAAAGGATTAATTGACTAAGACCCTCTTTTAATATATGTTGTTCTATATTAAATTTATTTAAACTGGGAGTATTATTATTTTCACTAACATTTTTCCTAATAATATTGGCACGAAAATTAAAATATTTTATTAACCATTTATAATAAAAACTAATTTTTTTTCTATCGTATTTGTTCTCTAGTAGTATTATAATTTCATTTTCTTTTTTTTCGTTCCAATTTTTTATTTTTAATATATTCTTAATAATATTTGATTGGGGTAAAATTAGACCTGTGGTTTTATCATAATAATATTCATTTTTTTCTGTGATAATATTCATATTAACACCTAAAAAATTAATAAGGAGGTTTATTAAATATTTGCCTCCTTTTATGTTTGCCATATGGTTGTATTCATTTGATTATACTTGTTCTAAAAAACAACTTGTCCAGCTCTAACACCTGAAAAAACACCGTGTCTTGTAGCCCATCCTGGAATCCATCCTTTACATCGACATTTGCAGGATGAACAACCAGTACATCCGTATTTAATAGTTTTTCCATGCTTTTTAATGGAAACGATTTTATTATTTTCGGTTATATCTTTCATGAAATCTACCTTCTTTATTAATTACCAAGTTGTAACTAATATGTGATTTAAATGAATATTGGAGAAACAATACTCATTTTTTAGTCATTACTCGGTTCTAACAATGTTACTATTCGTATTAATAACATATATTAGCTTTATTTTATATTAAATGGAATATGATTTATTTCGTTTAACAAATCCTTGTTTGACTAACTGATTGTTTAATTAAGAATTAATGATAGTAAAGAGTAATAACTATATAAATTGTTAGTATGGATGAACTAGGTTATTATAATTTTATTTTAAATTTAATTATTTTATAATTTTTTATTTGATGTTTATATAAATTTAAACAAGTTTTAAGTTAATTCAATTGATTTTATCATTTAGAAAAGTTTTGTTAATATTTTAAAATTATGTTTCGATTGTTTTTTTTCATTAAAGTTAATGGATTTAATTGAAATATACTTATTTTAGATAATAATCAATTTAAATTACTTATTTTTTCTTTAAAAATAATTTTGCATGTTTTTTATTATTTTTATTATTTTTATTCGCATATTTAAAAAAGTAATACTTTTAACAAAAATAATACTATTTGGGTGTGTCCTAAAACTCTCGAATTTTTTTAATTTTTTTCTATGATGTTTTTATGAATTATTTTAAGATTATGGACTGTTGTTTCAATATTTAAATTTATAATACATTTTTGTTTTTCTAATCTTTTTAAACTGTTATAATTTCGTCCTGTTTTTAAAACACCAAATATTGATTCAGTTATGGGTGCTCTTTTTTGTAATTTTTTGCCCATAATCAGAGAAATAATCCTCTTTTAATTTTTCTTTATATAGGTATGCTACTTCAGTTATTTCTATAACTCTGCTAAAAGCATTTGTTTTTAGTTTTGGGCATTGTTTATATTTGGTTATTGAATATAGTTTATGTAATCACTCATTTATTTTTCTATAATTTTTAAAAGGTAATTTTACTTATTCTGGGCAAATGAAGTAGTTTTCTACTCTATTTTCTGTAAATTTGCATTTTGCATATTTCTTTTTTGGTATATCATTTTTTCTTTCTGATTCCGTTCTATAAGGAATTATTATTTTTATATCGTGTTTAAAACAGTAGTCTAATTCCTTATCTGTATAATATCCATTGTCTACGGTGAAAAATTCTGGTTTTGTTCCAAACTCATGATTGATGATTCATTCATGTTTATTAATTGTCCATAATCATTATTTTAAATATTTGCGGTGTTATACATTATCATTTGATTTTTTGAGTCTGTTGATACTTGATAATTATAATTGTAACAATATACTCCTTTTTTATCATTCATGAATCTGGATTCAGGATCTCTTGAATTGCTGTCATAATTAGTTTTTGAGGAGTGAAAAGTCTGTATTTCTTTTAAAAAATCTAATATATCTCTTTTATTTTTTTCAGACATTATGTTTTGTTCTAATAATTTTTTTGTTGGATTATTTAGTTTTTTAAGTATTTTATTGATTTTTGATGTCTTAATTTTATTTTCAAAATAATTTTTAAGGTCTTTTTGAAGTGAATTTTTTTTTTGATTGTTTTTTCCAATAAGTTTATTTCTTTTTGACTAGCTCGATTGTTTATTTCAGTGTTTGCTTTTAAAAAAGTTCCATCGATTCCAATTACTTTATTTGAGATTAAATTTAGTTCTTGTCCTTTTTTAACTGTAAAATAGAAGAATTCTGAAATCAATAATTCATTTTCATTTTTGAATTTAGAAATTGTTGATTTATTTGATTTTTTATTGTTTAAAATGTAATTTAATGATTCGTCATTGTTTTTTACTGCTTTTTCCATTTTCCTATATGTTCTTATTTCTCTTTCGTGACAATCAATTGTTAATCCTAATAATTCTTTCTTTTTTACTTTAATTTTATTGTTTTTTCTTTATCTTAATTTTGAAATTAGCTATTGCAAAATCCAGTTTTCATGTTTTTGTTATAACAAAAATGCTGTCTAAAAAACAGAGTATAGAGTTTATTTTGTATGTAGATGAAAACTAATATAAGCAATAAAAACAAAGCAAATAATATTCAAAATAATCTTTGAAATATTTTTTTATTTAATCAAAACTGACTTTCAACAAGTCAAAATAGATACCTTTATTAATGTTAAAAAAGATAAATCATCATAAGATATCGACAATTAATGGAACATAGTTGTGTGTGCTTTTTACTATGCTTCCAATAAAAAATCATGATATCTTCATTTTTAGATAATTTAATTGTCTAATTAATTATTATATTATTAACTAGTTATATCTTTGAATTTAGATTGTATTAGCTATTTTTAGCTGTATAAATCGCAGCGGTGGATTCTTAGATATGTTTAATAAAAGTTTAGAGGAAATATTATGCCAGGACTTTTTGCTGCAAAAAAACTTAAAAAAAATAGACAAAATTTTAAGTGGAAAGATGTAGATTACAAAAGGAAAGCTTTAAGATTAGATGTTAAAGCAGACCCTCTTGAAGGAGCTCCTCAAGCTAGAGGAATTGTAATCGAAAAAGTAGGGATAGAAGCAAAACAACCTAACTCTGCTATACGTAAATGTGTTCGTGTTCAATTAATCAAAAACGGTAAACAATTAACTGCTTTCGCACCAGGTGACGGAGCTATTGGATTTATCGATGAGCACGATGAAGTTATGATTGAAGGAATTGGTGGACCATCTGGAAGATCTATGGGAGATATTCCTGGAGTTCGTTGGAAAGTATCTAAAGTTAACAACGTAGCTTTATCCGAGATGGTAAGTGGAAAAATAGAAAAACCTGTAAGATAAGGATGGTATTTTTATGAGTAAATTATTTGATAAATGGGAACTCGATGAAGTCAAAATCGAAGATTTAGGTTTAGTAAAATACATCTGCTTAGATGAAACTCTTGTTCCTCACACTTCAGGTAGACATGTAAAAAGACAGTTTGCAAAATCTAAAGTATCTATCATTGAAAGATTAATGAATAAAATCATGAGGACTCACATCAACTCAGGTAAGAAAAACAAAGCTTACAATATTGTAAAAGATGCATTGGATATTATCAACAAAAGAACTAAAAAGAACCCTGTTCAAGTTTTAGTTACTGCAGTTGAAAATACTTCCCCTCGTGAAGAAACTACTCGTATTAAATACGGTGGTATCGGATACCAAGTAGCAGTGGACATTTCTCCACAAAGAAGAGTAGATCTTTCATTAGGATTCTTAACTAGAGGAACTTTACAATCAGCATTTAAAAACAGGAAATCTGTTGCTGAATGTTTAGCTGATGAATTAATTCTTGCTTCTGAAGAAGATTCCAGAAGTTTTGCTTTACAGAAAAAAGAAGAAAAAGAAAGAGTTGCAAAAGCAGCACACTAATCATATTTATATAAGGTGATTTCTTTGAGTAGAAGAGAGAAAATGATTGCAAAAATTAAGGATTTAATGTATAAACCAGATTCCATCAGGAATATTGGTATCTGTGCTCACATTGACCACGGTAAAACTACATTATCCGATAACCTTTTAGCAGGTGCAGGAATGATTTCCGAAGAACTTGCTGGTGATCAAAGGTTTTTAGATTTTGATGAACAAGAACAAGCACGTGGTATTACTATTGATGCAGCAAACGTATCAATGGTTCACAATTACAAAGATGAAGAATACTTAATCAACTTAATTGATACTCCAGGTCACGTTGACTTTGGTGGGGACGTAACTCGTGCTATGAGAGCTGTAGATGGTGCAGTTGTTGTTGTTTGTGCTGTTGAAGGTATCATGCCTCAAACTGAAACTGTACTTAGACAAGCTTTAAAAGAAAATGTTAAACCTGTTTTGTTCATTAACAAAGTTGACAGATTAATCAACGAGTTAAAATTAGAACCTGAAGAATTACAAAAAAGGTTCATTAACATTTACATGGAAGCTAACAAATTAATCAAAAACATGGCTCCTGAAGATAAAAAAGAAGAATGGGCTGTTGATTTCACTGATGGTAGTGTAGCTTTCGGTTCAGCTTATCACAATTGGGCTATTAACGTTCCAATGATGCAAGAAACTGGAGTTAACTTCAAAGACATCATTGATTATTGTAACGATGATAAACAAAAAGAATTAGCTCAAAAAGTACCATTGTCTGAAGTATTACTCGGTATGGTAGTAGAACACTTGCCTTCTCCTAAAGTATCTCAGGAATACAGGGTACCTAACATCTGGGAAGGTGACATTGAATCTCCTGCAGGTCAAGGTATGATTACTACAAGTCCTGACGGACCTTTAGCTGTAATGGTTACTAACGTATCTGTAGACAAACACGCTGGTGAAATTGCTACCGGTAGGGTTTACGGAGGATCAATTGAAAAAGGTACAGAAGTATACTTAGTTGGATCTCATTCCAAATCCAGAGTTCAGCAAGTAGGTGTATACTTCGGACCTGAAAGAGTTAACACTGATGCTGTACCTGCAGGTAACATTGTATATGTTGCTGGTGCAAAAGGTGCAATCGCTGGGGAAACTATCTGTTCTCCTGAAGACAAAATCAAAGAGTTTGAAGGATTAGATCACATTTCTGAACCTGTAGTTACTGTTGCTGTAGAAGCTAAAAATACTAAAGATTTACCAAAATTAATTGAAGTATTAAGACAAGTAGCTAAAGAAGACCCAACCATTAAAGTTGAAATTAACGAAGAAACCGGTGAACACTTAGTTTCAGGTATGGGAGAACTTCATTTAGAAGTTATCAGTTACAGAATTAAAGATAAAGGTGTGGAAATCCAAACTTCAGAACCTATTGTTGTATACAGGGAAACTGTATCTCAATTATCTCCACAAGTTGAAGGTAAATCTCCAAACAAACATAACAGATTCTACATTACTGTTGAACCTTTAGAAGATGAACTTTTCAAAGCATTACAAGAAGGAAAACTTAAAGAAGGTAAAGTTAAAGGTAAAGAATCTGCTAATGACTTTATGGAATATGGTTTAGATAAAGAAGAAGCAAGAAAAGTATGGGATGTTTACAACAGAAGCGTATTCATCAATGCTACCCGTGGTATCCAATACTTAGATGAAGTAAAAGAGCTTTTAATTGAAGGATTTGAATCCGCACTTAATGACGGACCTTTAGCTAAAGAAATTGCTATGGGATTAAAATTCAAACTCCACGATGCAAAACTTCACGAAGATGCAGTTCACAGAGGACCTGCACAAGTATTGCCAGCTATTAGAAATGCAATTTATGCATCTATGATGTCTGCTGGTCCTACTTTACTTGAACCTATGCAAAAAGTGTTCATTAACACTCCACAAGATTACATGGGTCCATGTACCAGGGAAATCCAAAACAGGAGAGGTCAAATAGTTGACATGGGTCAAGAAGGAGACATGGCTACTATTGAATCTAAAGTTCCTGTAGCTGAAATGTTTGGTTTTGCTGGTGATATCAGATCCGCTGCTGAAGGTAGATGTTTATGGTCTACTGAAATGTCTGGATTTGAAAGATTACCACGTGAAATGCAAAATCAAATCGTTAAAGAGATTAGGCAAAGAAAAGGCTTATCTCCAGAACCTTATGGTCCTGAACATTATGTAGGATAATTAAAATTTAATTTTTAATTTTTTTATATTTTTTATTTAAAATTACGAAAAAAACATTACATATTTATATGTGAATAATTAAAATTTAAATTAAGCTAAAATTATAAGCTTAATGAATGTTATTTCGATTTATACGAAAAGAGGTATTATTATGGCAAAAACTAAAGAACATATTAATTTAGCATTTATCGGACACGTTGACCACGGAAAATCCACATTAGTTGGACACTTGTTATTAAAAGCAGGTGCAATCGCTGAACAACAATTAGATGACGGAGAAAACAAATTCAGATTTGTTATGGATAAATTAGGAGAAGAAAGGGAAAGAGGAGTAACTATCGACCTTGCTCACCAAAAATTCTCCACCAAAAAATACGACTACACTGTTGTAGACTGTCCTGGACACAGAGACTTCGTTAAAAACATGATTACTGGTGCTTCCCAAGCAGATGCTGGTGTATTAGTAGTAGCTGCAGACGACGGTGTAATGCCACAAACCAAAGAACACGTTTTCTTATCCAAAACTTTAGGTATTAACCAATTAATCGTTGCAATCAACAAAATCGATTTAGTAGATTATGATGAAGCAAAATTCAACGAATTAAAAGACGAAGTATCTGCTTTAATTAAAACTGTTGGATTCAACCCTGCTGATGTTCCTTTCATCCCTGTTTCTGCATTTGAAGGAGACAACATTAAAGATGCAAGTCCTAACACCTCCTGGTACAAAGGTGACACTTTAATGCAAGCTTTAGATAATTTAGCTGCTCCTGAAAAACCTGTATCCTTACCATTAAGGATCCCTATTCAAGATGTTTACTCCATTACTGGTGTAGGTACTGTACCTGTAGGAAGAGTAGAAACTGGTGTTATGAAAAAAGGAGAAAACGTAATCTTCGAACCTGCTGGAGCTTCCGGAGAAGTAAAATCTATCGAAATGCACCACGAAACCTTTGAAACTGCTGAACCTGGTGACAACATCGGATTCAACGTAAGAGGTGTAGGTAAAAACGATATCAGGAGAGGAGACGTAGCTGGTCACGTAGACGATGCTCCTGCTGTAGCTAAAGAATTTGATGCACAAATTGTTGTTTTACAACACCCTGGTGTAATCACTGTTGGATACACTCCTGTATTCCACTGTCACACTTCTCAAGTTGCATGTACTTTCTTAGAATTAACTGCAAAATTAGACCCTGCAACTGGTCAAGTAGCTGAAGAAAACCCTGACTTCTTAAAAACTGGTAACGCAGCATTCGTAAAAGTTAAACCAACAAAACCTATGGTAATCGAAAACGCTAAAAAAATCCCTCAAATGGGTAGATTTGCTATTAGGGATATGGGTCAAACTGTTGCTGCTGGATTATGTATTGACGTTACCCCAGCTAAATAGATTTGTAAGTAGTTAATTAAAAGAAAGGAGTTGTTCCTTTCTTTTTTATTTTTATTTTTGGAGGATAATAATGCATCAAGCAAGAATTAAGCTTACAGGAACTGATCCAGAAAAATTAGCTTATGTCTGTGATCAACTTAAAAAAATCGCTGAAAGAACTGGTGTTGATTTGTCTGGTCCTATCCCATTACCTACTAAAAAATTAGTAGTACCTACAAGAAAATCTCCAGATGGAGAAGGAAAAGCTTCCTGGGAAAAATGGGAACTTAGAATTCATAAACGTTTAGTTGGAATTGGTGCTGACGAACGTGCTATGAGACAAGTCATGAAAGTTAATGTTCCGGATAATGTAAGTATTGAAATAGAACTTAAAGGATAAATATTTAGATTTTTTCTAAATATTTTTTCTGTTATCATGCCGAGATAGTCTAGTCTGGTAAGGCGCAGGACTTGAAATCCTGTGGAGTTTCTCCGCCTGGGTTCAAATCCCAGTCTCGGCGTTCTTTTTAATTTAAAAACAGTTATTTATTTTTTCATCTAATTCGTCTAAATTAGAAACAATGTCATTTTTATTTAAATCTCTGATTTTTGGACGTTTTAACATGATGACACCTATATCTTTTAAATTAGCAGCATTAATTTTATTAGTTACTCCTCCGATATCACCACTTTCTTTTGTTATCATAACACTTGCTTGTGTTTCTTCAATTATTTTTAGGTTTTCCTCTAAGCTGGATGTACCTTTCATTGGTATGATATGTTCCTCAGGAAGATTCAGCATTTTGCATTTTTCCACAGATTTTGGAACTTTTAAAATTCTTGCATAAAACCTGTTTACAGGAACATATTTTAAAATAGGTTCCATGGTATTTGCTCCTGCAAGATGCAACACGTTTCCTGAAGTAAAATCACTGGCTATTAATTGTCCTGCTTCATCAAGGGAAGTTACTTCATGAACTCTTGATGTGTCAACATTATCAAGGTTTGATGGTGGTCTTTCAAAGCGAATATAAGCTATGCTGAATAATTTGGATAGGCTAACAGTAGTTTGGGTGATGTGTGATGCATAAGGATGAGTTGCATCAATTAAAAGATTGAATTCATTATTTTCAATAAGTGTTATGAATTCATCTTTTAAAAGTGGTTTAGCTATTGTGTCATCACTTCCAGACTCAATAGCTAATTTTGATCCGTATTCTGTAGTTGTTGTAGTTAGAATATATGAATCATATTTTTCCTTTATGTGTTTTGTTATGTTGCTTGCGTCCTTTGTTCCGCCAATAAGGAGGATGTTTAGTTTTTTCATTCTACCACAATTTTGTTTGCTATTCTGTTTGACACTAATATTGTAGCTGCAATTATGAATATTAATATCCAGTCTGTAAGTCCGATGCTGGTTGTTCTGAATATTATTTGCAGCTCGGGTATATATACAATCAATACCTGCAATATGAAACATGCTATAATGGCCAAATAAAGGTAAGTGCTTTTTTTGGCGGAATTTGATTTTGAATTGTATGCATTGAATAACTGGTACATTACAAATAAGGTAAATGCTACAGTCATTGCCTGCTTTTGACTTGCGCCAATTGCCAATTTGTAGCTGAACAGCGCTATTGAACCTATTGCCATTACAAGACCTGCAATAAATATTTTTATCAATACCTTTTTATTCAGAATATCTCCTGTTTCAGGCTGTCTTGTCATAATATTTCTTTCGCTACCTTCCATTCCTAAAGTTTGGGCAGGAGGTCCGTCCATTACAATGTTAATCCAAAGCAGCTGTACAGGGTTAAATGGCACCGGAAGCATGAAAATACTTGTTCCGACAATTGTTAAAATAGCTCCGACATTTGTTGATACCTGGAATTTGACAAATCTTTTAATGTTGTCGTATATTTTACGCCCTTCACGAATGGCAGTTACTATTGTTTCAAAGTTGTCGTCCTGAATAATCATATCTCCTGATTCTTTTGCAACATCAGTACCTGATCCCATAGCCACTCCTATAGATGCATTTTTAAGTGCAGGAGCATCGTTTACTCCATCCCCTGTCATTGAAACAATTTCGCCTTTTTGCTTTAGGGTTTCAACAATTCTCATTTTCTGCTCTGGTTTTACTCTTGCATAAACTTGTATGTCGTCTACCATCTCAAAGTACTCTTCATCACTTAATTTATCCAGAGTTTCACCGTCAATTACTTTCCCGTCTGTCAGGATTCCAATTTCGCGGGCAATAGATGCTGCTGTTTTTAGATGGTCTCCTGTTATCATTCTTACTTTAATTCCAGCTTTTTTACATGCAGCTATTGATTTGTCAACATTTTTCTTTGGAGGATCAATTATTCCGACAAGTCCTGTAAATATCAAATCATTTTCTACATTGTCTTCAATATTTTCGGTATTTTTATATGCAATTCCCAAAACTCTTAATGCATTATCACTCATTTCATTTATTTTTTCAGTTAGTGTTTCCTTTACAGAATCATCAAGAATTTCAACACTTCCATTGTTATCTATGTGTTTACATTTGCCGATAATGATTTCTGGAGCACCTTTAGTGAGAACCAAATACTTTTCACCATTTTCATGTATAGTGGTCATCATTTTACGGCTGCTGTCTAATGGGATTTCATCAACTCTAGGGAATTTTTCCTGCAAATCCTCTTTAAAATAGTTATTGTCCTGACTGTATTTTAAAACAGCACCGTCTGTCGGATCTCCGATAGTTTTGCCGTCTCTGATTGTGGAATTGTTACAAAGTGCATTGATTTCTAAAGATTTGTTTTCATTATAGAAAAATGCATCTCTGACAGTCATTTTATTTTCAGTTAATGTTCCTGTTTTGTCACTGCAGATAACAGTACATGAACCTAAAGTTTCTACTGAAAGCAGTCTGCGGACAATTGCATTGGATTTGGTCAGTTGTTGCATTCCCAAAGCTAATGTCAATGTTAAAACTGCAGGCAAACCTTCAGGTATAGCAGCTACTGCAAGTGAAACTGCTGTTAAAAATGTTTCAACAATAGGAATTCCTCTGAATAATTCAAAAATGAATATAAATACACAAACAATAATAGCTATTACGGAAAGTGTTTTTCCAAGTTTGTCCATTTTCTTTTGAAGAGGAGTTTCTCCCTTTTCTTCCTGAATCACTTCAGCTATTTTTCCTATTGATGTGTCCATACCTATGGCAGTTACAATTCCCACTCCGTTTCCTAAAGTTACATTTGAATCCATATATGCTTCTTCTTTTGGAGATTTTTCAACAGGTACAGATTCTCCGGTCAAATTTGATTCATCAACTTTCAGTCTGTTGGTTTCAATAAGTACTAAATCTGCAGGAATCTTGTCTCCCTCTTCAAGAATTACAATATCTCCGATGGTCAATTCTTTTGCATCAATTTTTTGCACCTGCCCATCTCTTCTAACAACTGCATATGATGTTGTAACGCTTTTAAGCATTTCAATTGCTTTTTCTGAACGGTATTCCTGTATGAATCCGATTACTGTATTTAAAAGTACAGCTATTAAAATTACACATGAGTCGATAACGTCTCCAACAAAATATGCTGCAATGGCTGCAACAATAAGGAGAGCTATTAAAACATCAATGAACTGTTCTAAAAAGAGCATAACTGCACTTTTTTTCTTTTTTTCTTTTAATTCATTCAGCCCATTTTGATTTTGGCGTTTTGTTACTTCACTAGAACTCAGCCCTTCTTCTGAAGTATTGTATTTTTTTAAAAATTCTTCCATTAAAGACACACCTATAATATGTAAAAACTTGCTTTTTTATAATTTTTCAATTTCACTTTGTGTGAACTTATATTTAAATCTTCATTACACAAAGGTTTTATGATAAAAGTTCCGTCAACTTTTCGTGACAGTCTTTCTATATGGGGTTGCAATTCACTTGGAGGGCGAATGGAATATATAATATCGGCATTTTCATATAATTCCAAGTTAGGATTTGTAATATCATCTTTTATTACTTCATCATCATTTGGCAAAATATCAGTTTTGATAATTTCTATGTTTTCGTTTCTCTTTAGGTATTGGTATACTCCGTCAAATTTCCCGACGGCTATTTCCACTATTCTTGTCGGATTTTCAGTTGCCTGTGTTAAAATGAACTCTGCGAAATCATCCCACATTTTTCTAACCTCAAAAATTATATATTTATCTAATGATATATATCTTTCAAGATTAATTTAAATTATAGGTTTATAGATGATAATTAGAGAATTTGTCCCAAATGATTTGAAACGTGTTTGTGAAATAGAAAAGATGTCTTTTGATGAGTCTTATGAGCTAAACATGTTTAAGCAGTTGTATGATATTGGTGCAGGTTTTTTAGTAGCTGAAGATGATGGTTATGTTGTAGGTTATGTCTTGTTTTGGATAAAATATGAAAATGAAGGCCACATCATATCTTTGGCTGTTGATAAAGATTATCAAAGAAAACAAGCAGGAACAAAATTGCTGCTGAAAGCTATAAATGTCCTGTCATTATTTAAAATAAACAAAATACTTTTGGAAGTAAATGAAAATAATGAAGGAGCTATTGAATTTTATAAAAAATTTAATTTTGAAGTGGATAGAAAAGTTCCACATTATTACAATAACGGTGATGGTGCTATCGTTATGTATCTGCCGGTTAAGGTTTAATGCTGGTTAAATTATTGCTTAACATTTGGGTAGCATTATCAATTGCAGTCAAATCAAGATTTCCAGTTAAGTATAGTGTTAATATTAAAATTCCATATAATACTAAAATTGTTAGTTGGATATATCCGTGTTTTTTAGCTACAGGATCTTTTCTTGTTGCAAGGTAAATTGCCAGTATTACTCCAATTAGTCCTCCAAGTAAAGAAAAGATATAACCTAAAATGATTATTATTTTGCTGGTAGGTTTATATTCCTCTTGTTTCATGGAATTTTTGCTGATTTCTTTTTTGATAACTATGGGGTTTAGTGTTGTGTTAACTCCGTTTAATTGGTTTTTGAAAATTAGTGGTGTACCACATTTAACACAAAATGTAGCTTCATCAGGATTTGCAAATCCACAGTAAGGACAAGCATTTTCACTTTCTGTTATTTTCGGGAACTCATATCCGCATTTGATACAAAATCCGTATTGGTCATCACATGTTGAGCGACAGTTTGGACATCTTCTTAAAACCATATTATCATCTTCGTTATTAATAGTTAGTATTTATAGTATTTAAAGTTCTTTCATTAATTATTTATAAGGTGAAATTACATAAATATATTATTATATTAATTTAAGGGATTAACATGGCAGAAGTATCATCAAAAGAATTATATAAATTTAAAAAAACTTTAAAAGAGTTATCAGAGAAAAAAGGTAGAGGTACAGAGCTTGTTTCCGTTTATATTCCTCATGATAAACAAATTAGTGATGTTGGTAAACAAATGAGGGATGAACTCGGACAAAGTGCTAACATTAAGAGTAAGCAAACAAGAAAGAACGTACAGTCAGCTATTGAAGTAATTATGCAAAGGATAAGATTATTTAAAGTAGCTCCTGAAAATGGACTGGTTCTTTTTGTAGGTATGATTCCAAGAGGAGGTCCGGGAACTGAAAAAATGGAAACTTATGTTTTTGAACCTCCGGAACCTATTACAACTTACTGGTACCAGTGTAACAATGAGTTTTTCTTAGAACCTCTTGAGTACATGATTGAAGAAAGGGAAACTTATGGTTTGGCAGTTATTGACAGAAAAGAAGCTACAATAGCTACTTTAAGAGGTAAAAAAGTAAACATTTTAAACCATTTGACAAGTGGTGTTCCGGGAAAACACAAAGCAGGAGGTCAATCACAAAGAAGGTTTGATCGTGTAATTGATTTGGCTGCTCATGAGTTTAAAAAACGTATCGGAGAACACATGAATGAAGATTTCTTAGCTTTGGAAGAACTTGAAGGAGTTATTATTGGAGGTCCGGGTTTTACAAAAGAAGAATTTGTAAAAGGTGATTATCTTAACTACGAAATTAAAGATAAAATCATAGCTACTGTAGATACTTCATATACTGGGGAATTTGGTATTAGGGAAGTAATAGACAAATCTGCAGATATTTTAAATGATTTGGATGTTATGCAGGAGAAAAAAGTAGTTCAAAAATTCCTCCATGAGTTAGTTAAAGATAAAGGGCTTGCTTCTTATGGTGAAAGGGAAGTCAGGACTAACTTAATTATGGGGGCAGTTGACACATTATTATTATCTGAAGATTTAACTGCAATGCGTAAAGTTTTCAAATGTCCTAGCTGCGGCAGTGAAGAGGAAATTACTGTCAAATCTCAAAGTGAAGCAGATAAACTTGAAAAACCATGTTCCAATTGTGGTGAAATTTTAAAAGAAGAATCTTCACAAACTTTAATTGAAGATTTTGTTGAAAAAGCTGAAGAAATGAATTCTGAAGTTGAGCTTATTTCTACAGAAACTGAAGAAGGTATGCAACTCTTAAGAGCATTTGGTGGAGTTGCAGCGATTTTAAGATACCATGTTGGATAAATATTTTTAATTCCAATCATGGTTTTTATTTTGAATATTCCATACAAACATAGCTGTCTTCTTCATCAGTCATGGTGAACCTTCATTTTATGGTTATGAATTAGATATGGTGGTTTATGTGGGGGAAATGTTCAAAAAAATAATGGTATTAGAATCTAACTTCACTTATTAATTTTCCGTCTTTGAATAATTTCAATATTCTAAAATAATCACTAGATCTACCTCCTCTACAATAAAGTACATCTTTAGAAGGTAATGATGATTCATCAATTTCATTATAATCTGAAAATGGTATTTCTGTCATATTCATACCATAATCAACTTGAACTTTCCAGTTATTATGGAAATAAAATCCTTCAACTTTTTCACCACCTAATCTAATGAATACCATAAAATCACTATTTAATTATAAGTACTATGTGGTTTTATTTTGAATATTCCATACAAACATAGCTGTCAGGATGCTTATCATAATAGCTAAATGGATTATTTGCTCTTTTTGTTTTTTTAATCGGGTTAAAAGCAGTTGCACCTTCATCTATCCTGATTTTATCTATGATTTCAATAAATACTTTTTTATCCATAGGATATTCCTTATTGAATTTGGCATAAAGTGAATAAGCAGTTTTCGGATTTTTTAAATAATCCTCTTTTAATTTATCATATTTGGATTGGGGTATTTTTATTTCATCAGTTGGTTTGTATACAGCCATTTTAACTCTCTCTTTTTTAATTTTTTTTATTTAATTTTGTATGTTTGTTTAGTCATTATAATATTTCTTTAGAAAATTTTAAAAATCATTCATTGTTTTTATTTTTTGTCTACTGAAAAATGATTTTTGCCTGTTTTCGTAGATTATTATGTAAAAAGTACTATATAAATACCTACTGTTTTTTTGTAAACATGTGATTTTGTCCAATTCATTTATTAATTGTATTGAATATTTTTTTATTTTTATTTAGAAAAGTGAAAGTTTTTAATAATAGAAAATATATAGTAATTATCATATTGTTAAATATTCTTGGTTATTCCAGGTCAAAATCTGAATGTTATTTAATGATATACACTGAACAAGTGTTGGAAATTTTTAGAAAATATTATTATTTATTCAAATAGATTTTTGAATTTTTTAATCAATTTCTAGAAAATTCCGTAATTATATATTTTAATTAACGGAGGAGAAATATTATGTCTTACGTAGATGATGTAATAGAATTAACTGTAAAACAGAACCCTTCTGAACCAGAATTCCATCAGGCTGTAAAAGAAGTATTGGAATCTTTAAGGGTTGTTATTGAAGCAAATGAAGAAGAATATAAAAAGAATGCACTTCTTGAAAGGTTAGTTAACCCGGAAAGACAATTAAAATTCCGTGTTCCATGGGTAGATGACAACGGACAAGTACAAGTAAATACTGGATACCGTGTACAATTCAACAGTGCAATTGGGCCTTACAAAGGTGGATTACGTTTCCACCCTTCCGTAAATGTGGGTATTATTAAATTCTTAGGTTTTGAACAAATTTTCAAAAACTCCTTAACTGGCCTTGCAATTGGTGGAGGTAAAGGAGGTTCCGACTTTGATCCTAAAGGAAAATCTGACAGGGAAATCATGGCATTCTGTCAAAGTTTCATGACTGAATTATTCAAATACATTGGTGCAGACACTGATGTTCCAGCAGGAGATATTGGTGTTGGTGGTAGAGAAATTGGTTTCTTATATGGTCAATACAAAAGGATTAGAGGATTATCCGAAGGAGTATTAACTGGTAAAGCATTATCTTATGGTGGTTCATTAGCAAGAACTGAAGCTACAGGATACGGATTATTATACTTTACTGATGCAATGTTAAAAGCAAATGACATTGATATTAAAGGAAAAACTATTGCAGTATCCGGTGCAGGTAATGTAGCTATTTATGCTATTGAAAAAGCACAACAATTAGGCGGTAATCCTGTAACCTGTTCTGATTCTACCGGTTGGATTTATGATCCTGAAGGAATTGATGTAGAATTATTAAAAGAAGTAAAAGAAGTAAAACGTGCAAGACTAACTGAATATGCTGAAGCAAGACCAAGTGCAGAATATCACGAAGGTAAAGGTGTATGGTCTGTTAAATGTGATATTGCTCTTCCATGTGCAACTCAAAACGAATTACTTTTAGATGATGCTAAACAGTTAGTAGCTAATGGTGTTGTTGCAGTTGCTGAAGGTGCAAACATGCCTACTTCTATTGAAGCTACTGAATACTTACAAGACAATGATGTATTATTTGGACCAGGAAAAGCTTCCAATGCTGGTGGGGTAGCTACTTCTGCATTAGAAATGGCTCAAAACTCTCAAAGATTATCATGGGACTTTGATAAAGTTGATAAAAGACTTAAAGTCATTATGGAAAACATCTTTGCTAATGTTGATGAAGCAGCTAAAACCTATGGATTTGAGAAAAATTACGTAGTCGGTGCAAACATAGCTGGTTTTGAAAAAGTAGTAGATGCAATGAATGCTCAAGGAATTGTTTAGATTCATTTAACTTGGCTATAGTTAATTCTATAGCTTTTAACTTTTTTTTAAGAAAAATTTCATAAAAACATTGTTTTTTGTCTATTTGACTGGCTAAATTTTATTTTTCAGCTTTTAATTTGTGATATTGTACAAATTCCGGGCTTTCTTAATTATTATAATAAATTACTTCTATAGCTAAAAATTATTTTCATAATATTTATTAAATAGTTTAAATTAAAATAAAAAATGCATGAACTAAACATTTTTCATGAGGTGAAAAATTATGTATAAAAAAATTTTAGTTCCTACTGATGGATCAGAAGCTGCGGAAAAAGAAGTTGAAAAAGTTGGAGATTTACTTGCTGAAGATGGTGAAATCATCATATTGTCAGTTGCATCTGAATTGACTCCACACCAATTCCAAAGTAAAGAAGATATTGATAAATTAAATCAATCTTTCTTAGATGAAGCTCAATTTAATGTGGATAAAATGAAAGCTAAATTTGATCCAAATCTTAATGTTACAACTAAAGTTCTTGTTGGTTTTCCTGCAGAAACTATTGTTAAAGTTGCAGAAGAAGAGGATGTTGGATTAATAGCTATTTCATCATCTGGTAAAGGTAGAGTTACAAAATTCTTTATTGGAAGTGTAGCTGAAAAAGTTATTCACTCCTTTAAAAAAGATGTTTTATTAGTACATTAAGCAGCTATTTTTCATAGCTGCTTTTATTTTTTACAAATTTTTACTTTTTTTTAAAGAAAATGTTTATAATTGGTGGTAGGGTGATTAAATCAATATTTAACACCATCTGATTTTTGCCAAACTATTAATATTTTTAATGGCAGTAAATTTTATATAATAATCCTTTTTCATAAGGATTTATTGAAAAATTCTGTTTTTTTTTAGCTGAATTGATGAAATAATCGTGTTTTTTACTTGAAATATATTAAAACATAGATATTCAATAAAAATGGAAATGCAATGAATTTAAAAAGATGTTTTTAATTTTTGAATTTTATACATTTTTATTAGAATAAAGTATACAAATTTAAATAGGTTGATTTTTAAATTTAATAATTGTAGTTTACTTTTCTTAAAAAGTAAATTATTTTTAATAATTTGGAGATAATGATTTAAAATGAAGTTAAATTCAAAAATAGTGGTTGCATTGCTTTTGTGTGTTGTAGCTGCAATTACTGTAGGTATGGTAGCTGCTGAAGATCTTACTTTACCTGACGGGGCAACTTTTACAGTTCCTGATGGTTTTACAGTTCAAGATGATGGTGACGGGAATACTGCTTTAGTTAAAGATGATCTTGCAATTATTGTTTTAGCTAGTGATGCTAAAAGTCCTGATGATGCAAAAAAAACTCTTGAATCAAAAGGTTACACTTTCAAAAGTCAAAAAGATGTTTCCGGATTCGGTGATATAAAAGTATTTGAGCAAGCTTATGATAAAGACGGTATGCCAATATATGGGTATGTTTGTGAAGTAGATGGTTCCAGTTATATTGTTTGTGCCGCAAATGCTCCATCCGATTGGGATGTTTCCAATAGTGACAATCCTGTAAATATTATAATTAAATCTATTGATACAAGTAATGTTTAAACTGTATAATTTCATTACTTATTTTTCTTTTTTTTTTAAATAAAACGATAATCTTTTCATAAAACAAGTTTAAGCAATTTTTATTGTCATTTGAAAATATAAATAACTAATTTTTAAAAAACAATATAAACAAAATGCATCTTCAAAATTATTATCTAAAAATAAAAAAACATTAATCTGTCTTGGAAAATAATAACTTCAATTTATCGTTAATTTTATATATTTTTATACTAAAACTTTTAATTGTATTCTTTAATATATTCAATATAATAAAGATGATGTTTAATTAATGATAATTTCTTTTAGATGTCTGTTCATTTTTTGATAACTTTAATTATCATTAGTCAAATATATTTTATAAAATATAAAATAAATTGTATTTTAAAGGAGGTTTGAAAAATTGAAACATGGTGGGTTGTTAACTGCTGTATTAATATTGATTTTATGCAGTTTGCTGGGTTTGGCTAGTGTCAGTGCTGCCGATTTAACTAATGATACACTTGATGATTTTCAGGGTGATCCTGTAATTGGTGAAATTAATAATAACCATGCAGTTGGCGAGAAAAATAATGGGGATTGTCTTTATGTTAGTGTAAATGGTAATAGCTATGCTAATGCTACTTCATGGGGCAGTGCCACTAACTCATTGGATTGGGCAATATATTTAGCTAAAGACAATACTACGATTTACATAGATAATGGAACATACAGCGGTTCTGCAAATTCAAAAATTAATATAGCCAAGTCTGTAAATATTGTAGGTTCTGCTAACACTGTATTTGACGGATTAAACAAAAACTATTTTTTTACAATTTCCGATGGTGTAACTGTCAGTATTAGCAATATAACTTTTATTAATGCATTTAAAAAAGCGGATCTTTATCATGACCAGAAAAGCATATATGGTGCAGTATTGGATGTTAAAAAAGCAACAGTCTTTATTAACAACTGTGCATTTAACAATAACCGTATTGAACATACTTCATCTATAAGTAAGGACAATTACGGAGCAGCCATTAGTAATTCTGGTAATATGACAATTATTAATTCCAGATTCAACAGTAATTCAATGACTTCTGAAGCACGCAATTCTGCGCATGGAAGTGATGTTTACAATAATGGTACTTTAAAAATCTTTGATTCCACATTTAAGGGTTCATATGTTGGAGACTTTGCATTCGGAGGATCAATTTCTAATAATGGTAATTTAACATTAACTAGAGTTGTAATGTCTGGTAGTAGTACTGCTCAGCAGGTTAAGGGAGCAGTTCTTTTTAATTCCGGAAATTGTACTATGATAAATTCTACTATTAAGGATTCTTTTGTAACTAGAGCTTTATTCAATACTCTTTATGGTGTTATTTATAATGAAGGTAGTTTAAAAGCTGTTGGATGTATTTTTGCAAATAATGGTGGTATAAAAGATAGTGCTATTCCGGTTTATAAAGGTACTGTCAATATTTACACTGTAGGGGAAATAGACATAAGCTATTCTGCATTTTTAAATAACAAGCCACTGGCTGAAAGTTATGCTGATTTCTTTGCAGACGGTGGTGAAAACATTTGTCTGGACAATAATTGGTGGGGATCCAATAAAAAGCCGGTGAACAAATCCAATGTTGATAAAGTAAATTCCTGGCTGATGTTGGTAGGGTCTCCGGAATACAGTGCTCTTAATATAAACGAGTCAACAGATATTTCAGCTATTTGGAAATCAAGCAGTGGAAAGCCTGTTGATATTAGTTTATTCCCTATTTTTGATGTTTCATTTAATACATGGGTTAATGGAACTGCACAGACAATAACAAAAAAACTGGATAATGGAAGCGCTGTTATTAACTATAACTGGACTCAAAAGAAAGGAAGTTATGAAGTTTCAATCAGTTTAGGGGATTTTACTCAAAAAGTATTGGTTGATGTAGGTAAACTTGTATCAAATATGACTGTAAGTGTCAATGACATCAATTACACTGAAACTCTTGTTGTTGATGTAGCCGTAAATGACATAGATTCAATTTTGCCTGAAGGAAATGTTTCACTTATAATTGGTGGAAAAACATACACTGAAAACTTAGTCAATGGTAAGGCAACTTTTAACATACCTGATTTGCTTGCCGGAAATCATACATTAAATCTTGTTTATATGGGAAATGACGAATATTTCAGATCATTTGTTCATAAAACTGTCACAGTAAATAAATGCCCTATTAATTTAAACATTTCAATTCCTGAAATTAATGTTGGGGAAATTGCAAAGGTCAATATACATACATCTCCTAAAGGAGTTCAAATTTATGCATATTTAAGTATTAACGGTAAACGTGTACAGATGATTGTTATAAATAAGGAGGATATTCAGGTTACAATTAGAAATTATGGTGGAGCCGGTGTGTACAACATTACAATTGAAACATGGGGAAGTGAACTTGATGAACAGCTTTATGAAATGGCTTCAGTCAGCGGATTATTGAAAGTAAATAAATATGATACAAATCTGAGTGTTAATGCTAGTGATGTTAAAGCAGGTGAAAATGCAACAATAACTATTAAAATAAACCCTAAAGATGTTAAAGGGGAAGCAACACTTATTATAAATGGTGTTGAAAGCAAAATATTTTTAAAAGATGAAATAACTGAGATTACACTCCATAATTTAACCGGCGGAAAATATGATGTAACTGTTATTTATCCTGGTGACAATAAATATGCCGGTTCAACGGCATCAACGTCATTTGTGGTTTTAAAAGAAAGCTGCAATTTGACTGTTGATGTTATTCAAAATGATGACCTTACAGGTATTGTCAATATAAAAACAAACCCTGATAATTGTACTGGCCTTATTGGAGTTTATGTAAATAATGTACTTTATCAGGCAAAGCTGGTTAATGGAATAGCTAATATTTCTGTTAACTTTACAAAAGGAACTAATTATGTTTATGTATACTATCCTGGAGATAACTATTATGATGATGCGTCATGGAATACAACAGTAAATATATCTGCAAAATGTATCTTAACCGGTGAGGACATTATAATGGTTGAAGAAGACGGATCCAAATACACAGTTAAAGTAACTGATCTGGACGGAAATCCCTTTACTTATGTGATTGTTTTAATTGAAGTTAACGGCACAACATATAAGGTAACTACAAATAATGCAGGTAAGGCTTCACTTCCTCTCAATCTGGCTTCTGGAAATTACACAATATCTGCTACATACGATTATACAACAATACATAATACTATTACAGTCAAACCTCTTGATTTTAATTTAACAGTAGCTGATATAGGATATGGTGAAAATGCAATTATCAATGCTAATTTTAATGCTTTAATTAACGGAACTGTTACATTTATAATTAAAAATCATTTAAACAAAACTGTTGATGTAATCTCAGGAAATGCCAGATATAGTTTGAGCGGATTAAAACTGGGTACTTATACTGTGGAAGCTGTTTATAATTCCAAACTATCGAAAACAGCTACATTCACAGTATCCAAAGGCACTCCAAAATTAGATGTGGACATTAAGGATGTTCTCGCAGGACAGGATGAAGTAATTACAGTAACTCTTCCAAATGATGCAACAGGAGAAATTACATTTATTGTAGATGGAACAACCTATAAAAAAACACTTAATAATGGAATAGCTGCAATTGCAATTTCTGATTTGACTTTGGGAAATCATAGTTTAAGAGTAATATATTCCGGAGATGCTAATTACAACAGCAATGCTGCCGACATGACATTCAATATTAAAAATTCACTTTCAGAAACTGTCATTGATGTAAACAATACTGTTTATGGTGAAAATATAACTGTAATAGCCAGTGTAACCTCTGGAGCAACGGGTAATGTTACTTTTATCCTTGGAAATTTAACTAAAACAGTAGAAATTACAAACGGCAAAGCAATTGTTAATTTTAATAAGTTAAATGCAGGAACTTATAGTGTTAGGGCAGATTATTTGGGAAATTCTGTTTATTCCAAATCATCTGATGAAAAATCATTTGATGTAGCCAAAGCTAATTCAAATATTGAAATTATCACTGGTGAAATAGAATTTAATAAAAATGTTAGGATTTGGGCTGTTGTAAATGATGATGCAACTGGAAATGTTACTTTCAGGATTTTGGGATTATATTCACCAAGAAATAAGACTATTGTTGGAGGCAATGCGTCATGGCTTATTTCACCTTTAAATAGTGGTTCATATGTTGTTGTGGCTACATATAATGGTGATAATAACTATTTAAGCTCAAATACAACTATGGTTATTTCAGTAAATCAAACTGTAAGTGTTTTGAAGGTAAATGTTGAAGTATATGAAGATGACAT